>Ga0315902_10000307_pt1 | contig 84845 bp, 85 predicted proteins | sample LakEriMetagenome_9_FD_203523 | JGI IMG/M metagenome (GOLD analysis project Ga0315902, IMG submission 203523) | Freshwater fungal communities from buoy surface, Lake Erie, Ohio, United States - Buoy 12 MA117 | ecosystem: Environmental > Aquatic > Freshwater > Lake > Lake biofilm | place: USA... | reverse complement strand
ACTGCTACGAGATGGTTTGTAGCGATCTGCGAAGTACCGGGATTTCCTGGCGCGCAATGCAATTCACTGCAAGCCGGATCTGCTTGTAGTCCTAGTGCAAGTGCGTGTTCTCGACCGCCACTTCCGACTAGGAGGATTTTCATGGTTTAGATGAAATCCTTTACGACAATTGTTTGGTCGCGCCCGGGCCCGACTCCGATTGCACTCATTGGCGCACCAGAAATCTTTTCTAAGAATGAGATGTAATCCTGGGCATTCTTCGGCAGATCACTTAACTTACGAGCCTTTGAAATGTCTTCGTTCCAACCTGGCAAGTATTCATAGATCGGCTTGGCATGGTGGAAATCAGATTGTGATGCTGGAAGTTCTTCTACGCGCTTGCCATCAATATCGTAGGCAACACAAACCGGAATCTCTTTCCAACCAGTTAGGACGTCAAGTTTTGTTAAGAAGAAATCGGTAAGTCCATTTACACGAACTGCATAACGCGCGATTGGTGCGTCGTACCAACCACAACGACGGGCGCGTCCGGTTGTTACTCCAATTTCCCCGCCGATAGTGCGTAGCTTTTCACCATCTTCGTCGAAGAGTTCAGTTGGGAATGGGCCAGATCCAACGCGAGTTGTGTAAGCCTTAACTATTCCGATTACGCGATCAATTTTGGTTGGTCCGATTCCAGAACCAGTGCAAGCGCCACCTGCGGTTGGGTTTGATGAGGTAACAAAGGGATAAGTTCCGTGATCAACGTCAAGCAACGTTCCTTGAGAGCCTTCTAGCAGAACGCGCTTGCCAGCTTTTAGCGCTTGATCAAGCAATAAAACAGTGTCGGCTACATATGGGCGAAGTATTTCGGCATATGCCAGATACTCATTTAATACTTCATCTACTTCAATGTTTTTACGATTGAAGACCTTGATAAGTACTTGGTTCTTATCGCGGAGTGCACCTTCGATTTTCTGACGCAGAATTGATGGATCAAATAAATCCTGCACACGAATTCCAATGCGATTGATCTTGTCAGCATATGCCGGCCCAATTCCGCGACCGGTTGTGCCGATCTTAGATTTACCAAGGAAGCGCTCTGAAACTTTATCGATTGTGCGGTGGTAAGGAGTGATTAAGTGCGCATTGGTTGAGATTACGAGTTTTGAACAATCGATGCCGCGTTCGGTTAAGCCGCGAATTTCTTCAAGCAATACACCTGGATCGATCACAACGCCATTGCCGATAACCGGAATTACGTTGGGACTCAAAATTCCAGATGGAAGTAAGTGAAGTGCATACTTTTGATCACCAATGACCACGGTGTGTCCCGCGTTGTTTCCGCCTTGATAGCGGACTACATAATCAACGCGGTCACCGAGAATATCTGTGGCTTTACCCTTGCCTTCGTCGCCCCATTGAGCTCCAAGCAAAACTAACGCTGGCATAGCAAAACCTCTCCCGAGATTGTTAAGAGTGAGTAATTACTTCTTTAGTGATGTTCCGGTGGAACGCAGATCAGCGCAAGCGTGAACAACGCGTGCCGCCATACCTGCTTCAGCTGCTTTACCCCACGCACGTGGATCGTACGCTTTCTTATTTCCAACCTCGCCATCAATCTTTAACACGCCGTCATAGTTCTTCAACATGTGATCGACTACTGGACGAGTAAATGCATATTGAGTATCAGTATCGATATTCATCTTAATTACGCCGTAATCAAGTGAATCACGGATTTCTGAAAGAAGTGAGCCTGAACCACCGTGGAATACCAAGTCCATTGGCTTGCTTCCTGCGGTGAGACCCTTCTTCGCAACAACTGCATCTTGAAGTGTCTGCAAAATCTTTGGCTGCAAGACAACGTTGCCTGGCTTGTAAACACCGTGGACGTTACCGAATGTTGCGGCGACCATATAGCGACCGCGCTCTCCGAGTCCAAGAGTTTCGATTGTCATCAAGGCATCTTCGGGAGTTGAGTACAACTTCGCATCGTGCTTTGCTTCAACGCCATCTTCTTCGCCACCGACAACGCCGATTTCGATTTCTAGAATTGTGCGAGCAGCGACAGATTTGGTGAGAAGTTCATCTGCAATCTTCATATTTTCATTCATATCAACTGCTGAGCCATCCCACATATGTGAATTAAAGAGTGGGGCCTGTCCATTTTTAATGCGCTGTGCGCCGATTTCCAAAAGTGGACGCATATAGCCATCGAGCTTTTCAGCTGGGCAGTGATCGGTGTGGATTGCGATATTTACATTGTAATTTTTAGCGACAACGTGTGCGAACTCGGCGAGCGCAACTGCGCCATCGACCATGTTCTTAACTGTTGAACCAGATGCGTATTCAGCCCCGCCCCAAGAAAATTGAATGATTCCATCTGATTCAGCTTCGGCGAAACCACGAAGTGCTGCGATCAGTGTTTGTGATGATGAAACGTTAATTGCGGGATATGCGAATGCGCCAGCTTTGGCGCGATCCAACATCTCAGCATAAATTTCAGGGGTTGCTATGGCCATAATGACTCCAAAATATCTCGGGGCGTAATCCCTGACCGAGCGCGTCATTGGGCCGAATTCAGGCTTACGCCTAATCCAACCACCTTCGCAGGCGGATGAAAAATCGCCATTCCCATCACGCGTAGGAAATGGCGATTTTCCGTCCTATCTACCCCAACTTATCGATCGTTATGGATTTTTACGGATGGAGCAATTTCTGCAGGAAGGCGATCAAGCCAGCTAGGAGCGCTGGGCTGCTGATTATCTTCAGAAGCATCACAATAAATGCTGTGTACATATTTTCCTTTCTATTCTTCTTATCTAGTTCGCGCCTCGTTCGAGGTTAGAAGGCTGGGATCTTGCCCCATATCTCCTATGCCACACCCGGAAAGCCTTCCGCCTGTTGATATTGACGAGTAATCTGCAGAGTTATGAGTGCAGAAAAAATCGGCGATTCAATTGAAAATCTTTCGCAGGAGAACCGGCTCTTTCCACCGAGCCCGGCATTTGCCGCGCAAGCGAATGCAAAGCCTGATTTATATGCGCACGCCGATAAAGACCGTTTAACCTTCTGGGAAGAGCAAGCGCGTGAGCTGACTTGGTATAAGACTTGGAATCAAGTTTTGGAATGGAATTCGCCATATGCAAAATGGTTTATTGGCGGAAAGATTAATGCTTCGGTAAATGCCCTTGATCGTCACGTTGCCGCTGGCCGTGGAGAACGAATCGCTTTTCACTTTGAAGGTGAACCCGGTGATACTCGCACAATTACTTATTCGCAGATACTCGAAGATGTTTCGCAAGCAGCACATGCGCTAACTGAACTTGGGATCAGCGCTGGCGATCGTGTTGCAATTTATATGCCGATGATTCCAGAGGCCGCAGTCGCGATGTTGGCATGTGCACGAATCGGCGCAGTTCATTCAGTTGTCTTCGGTGGTTTTTCTGCAGATGCACTTTTATCTCGTATTCAAGATGCCGATGCCAAGTTGGTAATCACTGCAGATGGGGGCTTCCGAAAAGGCGCAGCATTTGCGCTAAAGCCCGCAGTAGATGAAGCGTTAAAAGGTAAGCACAATGTGGCAAAGGTCTTGGTCGTAAAGCGCACGAATCAAGAAACTGCTTGGAATTCAGATCGAGATATCTGGTGGCATGAAATCGTTGGCCGCCAAAGTAAGTCACATACGCCTGAATTCTTTGAAAGCGAGCACCCGCTCTTCATTCTTTACACATCTGGCACTACCGCCAAACCAAAGGGCATTTTCCACACTACAGGCGGTTATTTAACCCAAGCTGCTTACACACATCGTGTGGTCTTTGATATCAAACCCGAGACAGATATTTACTGGTGTACCGCAGATGTCGGTTGGATTACCGGGCATTCGTACGTTGTTTATGGACCGTTAATCAATGGTGCAACACAAGTTATGTATGAAGGAACTCCTGATACACCACATAAAGGTCGCCTCTTTGAAATAATTGCGAAATACGGCGTAACTATTTTGTACACCGCTCCAACTTTGATTCGCACTTGGATGAAATGGGGAGATGAATTCCCGCAAGCGCACAATCTATCTTCCTTGCGTTTGCTCGGCTCGGTCGGTGAACCAATTAATCCAGAAGCGTGGATGTGGTACCGCGACGTTATCGGCGCAAATAATTGCCCGATTGTTGATACTTGGTGGCAGACCGAAACTGGCGCCATTATGATTTCGCCGCTTCCGGGCGTAACAGCAACCAAGCCAGGATCTGCAATGAAAGCGCTTCCGGGTATCAGCGCAAAAGTTGTTGATGATCAAGGCGTTCCAGTTCCTAATGGACATGGTGGATTCTTAATTTTGGATCAACCTTGGCCTTCTATGTTGCGAGGCGTATGGGGCGAAGACGAGCGTTACAAAGAAACTTACTGGTCACGCTTTAAAGGAATTTACTTTGCTGGCGATGGCGCAAAGTTAGATGGCGATGGCGCGACCTGGTTGATGGGACGCGTCGATGACGTTATGAATATTTCCGGTCACCGTATTTCTACAACGGAAGTTGAATCGGCTTTAGTTTCACACGAAGCAGTCGCTGAAGCAGCTGTTGTAGGCGCTGCCGATGAGATGACTGGCCAAGGCATTGTTGCCTTCGTTATTTTGCGAGGTGGAATTCCAAATGTCGGCGGCGAAGAATTAGTCAAAGAGTTACGCGCTCACGTGACCAAGGAGATCGGTGCAATTGCCCGCCCGCGCCAGATTATGGTCGTGGCAGAACTTCCGAAGACGCGCAGCGGAAAAATTATGCGCCGTTTATTGAAGGATGTCGCTGAAAATCGCGCAGTCGGTGATGCCACAACCTTGGCTGATCCAAATGTAATGAAGCTGATTTCAGAAGGGCTTAATTCTTCTAAAGACGAAGATTAAGGAACTCTTCCTTCACCCAGTCGTTTGCTTGGGTAATTAACCCAGGAATGTAAGGCTGAACTTTCGTCAAAATCTGACTCTTTGCAATTTGGTTCTGTACTGATTCCCACGGTGACCAGAGCAAAACGGTAGCGATTAAGTAAGTCACAAGGATTACGCGGATGACTTCTAGCGCAGAACCTGCGAGTGAATCTAAAAACGCCAGTGGCCCACGAAATACCGTTGCTCGTAAACCTTTGGCAAGTGCTCCTCCAGCGAAAGAACCAATACTTCCGCTGGCAACAATTGCGATGATTACAAAACCAACGCGCTTAAAATCCAGCGCCCAATCGTTTGAGATCTTCAAAGAAAAATATATTCCAAGAACTCCACCGGCAACGTAGCCGACAAATTTAAAGATCGTTCTGATAAATCCATTTCTATAACCTATGACTCCTGAAATTAGTATGGCTGCAGCGATTACAAGGTCTAAAAGCATTAAATCTTCACCCCTAAATATTTCTCTGTTAGCGCGATGATTTCAGATTCTGATTCTATAACACCAATTTTTTTATAGACCGTTTTGCCAGCTGCATCAATAAACAAGGTCACCGGAACGCCCATTCCAAAGTACGCTCTTGTCTCATTCTCACGGTCATAAAAATTTGGCCAAGTCATGCCATTTTCTTCAATGAATCTTTGAGAGTTCGCGGGAGATGCCTCCTCAACTGCAATACCGACTAGCTGCACTTTGCCCTTAGCTTTGCTATAAAAACTTACAAATTCTGGCATCTCATCTAAACAGGTAGTGCACCAAGAGCCCCAAACATTTATAACCATTGGTCCGCGTAGTGATTCAATGATCGCTCCTGGTGAGCCATCTACGCATTCGAGAGCAAGACCTTCTGCTACCTCTTTATCTGTTGTGACAGACTCGCAAGAAATTACTTCTCCGGTCTGTGCAACTGGATCTGAGTTAGAACACCCCGATAAAAAGAGCGCGGTAACAATGATAAGTATGCGCTTCATCGGAAATCCGCATCGCTTTTGATTAAAAGAAGTGCTTTCGCTTTATCCATCTCGCCAATTCCAAAGGATGGACAAATCTTTGCCACAGGACAGGCACCGCACGCTGGCTTGCGCGAATGGCAAATTCTTCTGCCATGCCAGATCATCCGTTGTGACAAGTTGGTCCATTCCTTTTGAGGTATCAACTCTCCCACTTCAAATTCTACTTTTACGGGATCTTGCGACGCACTCCACTCAAATCTGCGTGAAAGTCTTCCAAAGTGTGTGTCAACGGTAATTCCTGGAATATCAAAAGCATGTCCCAGAACAACGTTTGCAGTCTTGCGTCCGACCCCTGGCAAGGTAATTAACTCTTCTAAAGTCTGCGGAACTTCGCCATCAAAATCTTCGATAATCTTTATCGCAAGTCCCTTAATGTGACGAGCTTTAGCTCGAAAGAAGCCAGTGGTGTAAATCAAATCTTCGATATCCACTAATGAGGCTTTAGCGTATGCCCGAACGTTTTTATATTTCTTAAATAACGCCGGCGTAACTTGATTGACTCGCTTGTCGGTGCATTGCGCAGAAAGTACTGTTGCAATGGTTAATTCGAGTGGGTTTGAGAAATCCAATTCGCAGCGCACATCTGGATATCGCTTGCTCAATATTCGATAGATGGCCCGAGCGCTTTTGCGGGTTTCGCGATCAGGGGCCATGCGAGTAAACTACCGATGTGCCACACGAAGAAGAAGTCGTACGCAGAGCCCCGCTCTTTACCGCCCTTGATGAAGCAGCCGCGGTTTCGCTGCGCGCCTCCATGGATTCGGTAAAGATCGCCAAAGGATCAATCCTCTTCAAAGAGGGCGATGAAGGCGAGCATTTATATGTAATTGTCGACGGTAAGTTAAAGCTTGGAACCTCAAGCGGAGACGGTCGCGAGAATCTACTTTCTATCCTCGGACCTGGCGAAATGTTTGGCGAACTTTCACTCTTTGATCCCGGCCCACGCACCTCAACGGCAACTGCCGTTACCGATGCGAGATTGCTTTCACTAAGCCATGAAAAAGTTATCCCTTGGCTAAAGCAGAACCCAGAAGTTTCACTTCAGTTGCTAACCAGATTGTCACAGCGTCTGCGCCGCACCAATGAAGCAGTCGGCGATTTAGTTTTCTCAGATGTTCCAGGACGCGTCGCAAAAGCTCTAATTGATCTCGGAGATCGTTTCGGTAAGACAACCCCTGAAGGTTTGCTCGTTAACCACGATCTAACTCAAGAGGAACTTGCCCAACTTGTTGGAGCATCACGCGAAACTGTGAATAAAGCTTTGGCAGATTTTGCAGGACGCGGTTGGCTTAAGCTGGACGGTCGTTCAGTATTGATTGCTGATGTTGACCGCCTAAGTAAGCGTTCGCGCTAGATCCCTTTAATTCAGCAATTTCAACGGTGAGTTCGATCTCCACCGGCGAATTTAAAGGCAATTCTGCAACTCCAATTGCACTTCGCGCGGCAATGCCAGCATCGCCCCAGATATGCATGAATAGCTCAGATGCTCCATTTGCAATAAATGGTTGATTAAGAAAACCAGGCGCACCATTTACATAACAAACCACGCGAACAACTTTTACGATCATATCTACTGGTGCAACAAGTTCGACAGCTGCTAAACAATTAAGGGCGCAAATTTCTGCAAGTTCTTTCGCTCTCTCTTGAGTAATTTCAGCGCCAACTTTGCCGGTATCAGCCATTGCGCCATCTACCAAAGGAAGTTGTCCTGCAGTAAAAATTATTTGGCCGGTACGCACGGCTGGCAAATAAGCAGCAACTGGTTTAGCCGCAACCGGAAGCGTTAAACCTTTTTCAGCAAGCTTTGCACGAACATCGATCGCCATAACTATTTAATCTCTCGCTTCATGTAAGCAACTAGTTGTTCGCCGCCTGGCGCAGGAATAACAGTTACGAGTTCCCATCCATCTGAACCCCAAGTGTCGAGGATCTGCTTTGTGGCATGTGAAAGTAGTGGGACGGTTGCATATTCGAATTTCATTAATTTCCTCCGGCTAGCGATGCTTTTACAAGTGATGAAACTAGAGAACCATCTGCTTTGCCAGCGATCTGGCCTTTGATAGCTCCCATAACTTTGCCCATATCGCCAGGTCCGGCAGCACCAGTTGATGCAACAGCGGCGGCAATCATCTTCTTTATATCATCTTCAGAAAGTTGCGCTGGTAAATATTTAGCAATTACTTCGCCTTCAGCTTTTTCTTCTGCAGATTTATCTGGGCGGTTAGCTTTGGCAAATTCTTCGGCTGCTTCACGACGCTTCTTCGCTTCACGCGATAAGACGGTGATGATCTCATCTTCAGTAAGCACGCGGGCTTCTTTTCCTGACACTTCTTCGTTAGTAATTGCAGTCAAGACCATACGAATTGTTCCTGATACGACCTTGTCGCTACTGCGAATTGCCTCTGTTAAGTCGCTCTTAAGTGTCTCTTTGAGTCCCACGAGTTAGATGCTCCAATTCTTGAACTGTTCGGGTGTATCTTCTCATGTAATGAGTTATCAACTTCGCCAGGCTGAGATCCCGATTCTGCCCGCTGGCCACGCGCCGATTCGAGTACTTCACTTTTCTGATCTGCACCTGACCCCAGCCCGCAAAACCGAGATTGCAGATATCAAATCATTTATTGATCTCGCGCCTGACTTAGTCATATCAACCGGGGACTTTCTAGCTCATAGGCAGGCTGTTCCTGTCGCTCTTGATGCGTTAGATGCCTTATTAAATATTCCTGGCTTATTTGTTTTCGGTTCAAATGATTACTACGCCCCCAAGCCAAAGAATCCTCTTAAATATCTACTGCCCGGACACGGCAAGCGAATTCATGGAGATGATTTGCCTTGGCCAGAATTAGATTTAGGGCTGCAAGCGCGCGGTTGGAAAAATCTAAATCATTCACGCGCAACAATTAAAATTAAAGATACGACGATCGAAACGCGTGGCACAGATGATGCCCATCTGGAATTTGATGATTACTCACTTGTCGCTGGCAAACCAGGTCCCTGCGATATTGCAATCGGAGTAACCCACGCACCATATTTAAGAATTCTCGAGGGAATGTCTAATGATGGATTAGATGCCATCTTTGCGGGACATACACACGGCGGACAAGTGCGCTTGCCCCTGCCTGGCGGTTCACGCGCTCTTACAACAAATTGCGACTTGCCGACTTGGCGCGCACGAGGTTTAACTAAATTTGGTGATGAACCTTATTTACATGTTTCGGCAGGAATGGGAACAAGCCCCTTTGCGAGAATAAGAGTTGCTAGTCCGCCAGAAGTAAGTTTGGTGGTTTTAAGCAGTTCTCAAATTTAACTATTCGGAAGTCAAACCCTTTATTTCGAATTCGCTGCTTGAGACTTTATCCACTTGTACGTTAAATCGATTCCTTCTTTTAACGTCATTGAGTAATCCCATCCAAGCTCCGCACGAATAAGATCGTTGTTTGAATTTCTACCTCTAACGCCCAAAGGCCCAGGAATATGGTTCACCTTTATTGCTTTGGATTCTATCCCTGAAGCTATTTCTACTAACTTATTAATGGTTACCATTTCTTCTGAACCAATATTTACAGGCCCAATAAATTCTGAATCCATAAGTCGTCGTGTTGCTTCTATGCATTCATCAATATAGAGAAAAGATCTTGTTTGATTTCCATCTCCCCAAATTTCAATTTCTCCGTCAGACATTATTACTTTTCTACAGATTGCTGCTGGGGCTTTTTCTTTTCCACCCGTCCAGGTTCCTTCTGGACCAAAAATGTTGTGATATCGAGCAACCCTTACTGGAATTCCATAATTTCGGTTATAGGCAAGAAAAATTCTTTCGCTAAACAGCTTTTCCCATCCATATTCACTATCGGGATTTGCTGGGTAGGCACTTGATTCCTCGCAATTTGGATTATCCGGATCAAGTTGATTGTGATCTGGATACATGCAAGCGCTACTACTGTAAAAAACTTTTGTAGAATTAGTGCCGAGCGAGTGATTAATTCGTTCCAATGCTCTCAAAGTATTCAAATTTATCGAGGCCGAATTCTGCATAATGTCAGCATCATTTTCACCTGTAAATATGTATCCCGCCCCACCCATATCTGCGGCAAACTGGTAAATTTCATCAAAAGATTCTTTTCCATCCAACGTAATCGCTGAAAAAACCTTTTCATAATCGCGCAAATCGGCAAAAATAAACTCATCACACTTGGTTTCTGAAAACTCTGGCGCTTTCAAATCTACTCCGCGAACCCAATAGCCTTCAGATTTAAGTCGCTTAGCCATGTGGCTACCAATAAATCCACCCGCGCCGAAGATGAGAGCTTTTTTCATGTTCTTCCAATCTCTATGACTAAAACCTAGCACTATTAGAGTTCTATTTAGTGAATTCAGCGGCAACGAGTTCTGCTATTTGTGCAGTGTTTAACGCTGCGCCTTTTCGCAAATTATCTCCGCAGACAAATAAATCGATAGATTTCGGGTCATCCAAAGACTGGCGCACGCGGCCGACCCAAGTTGGGTCAGTGCCTACGACATCTGCAGGTGTTGGAAATTCCTTCTTCTCTGGATTGTCATAAAGCATTACGCCTTCAGCTTTTGATAGGGCTGATTGCGCTGCTTTACGCGTAACAACTTTTGAGAATGTGGCATGCACGGTGAGCGAATGTGTTGTTATAACTGGTACTCGAACACAAGTAGCTGCCACCTTTAGTTTTGGCATACCTAGAATCTTTCTCGATTCATTGCGTACTTTTAACTCTTCAGATGAATAGCCTGCTTCCTTCAGAGAACCCGCCCAAGGGACAACGTTCATGGCAAGAGGTGCCGGGAATGGACCTAAATCTGTAATTACCCCACGAAGATCTTTCGCAACTGAACCTAAGTTCTTTCCAGCAACTTTAGAAATCTGATCGTGCAACGCATCGATTCCAGGTTGTCCTGCACCGGATGCGGCTTGATAAGAAGAGACAACTAATTCTTTAAGACCAAATTTCTTATTTAGTGCTCCCATTGCAACGATCATTGAAAGAGTTGTGCAATTTGGATTAGAGATAATTCCCTTTGGACGTTTCTTAATTTCCTTTGGATTAACTTCAGGGACAACTAGAGGAACTTTCTTATCCATACGGAATGCACCTGAGTTGTCGACGACAACAGCACCGCGCTTTGCAGCAATTGGTGCCCACTCGGCAGAAATTTCATCTGGCACATCGAACATTGCGATATCAATCCCATCGAATGCTTCTGGGGAAAGAGCAACAACAGTTAACTCTTCGCCGCGGCAAGTCAGTTTCTTCCCTGCACTGCGCGCCGATGCAATTAAGCGAATCTCGCCATAAACATTTTTACGCTTACTCAAGATATCGAGCATTACGGTGCCGACTGCGCCGGTTGCACCGACGACTGCCAAAGATGGAAGTTTCTTTACTTTTTTCTTTGTCATCGTCCTGTTCCTCCATAAACAACTGCTTCTACTTGATCGGCATCTAAACCAAATGCGGTGTGCGCTGCTCGAACGCCCTTTTCTAGGTCGCTTTCGCGGCAAATAATGGATATTCGGATCTCGGAAGTCGAAATCATTTCAATATTCAATCCGGCTTCTGCCATTGCTGCGAAGAAGGTTGCAGTAACACCTGGATGCGAACGCATTCCCGCGCCAACGAGTGAGAGCTTGCCGATTGAATCATCGTATTGAATTGAAGCAAAGCCAACTTCGCCTTGAATGCGCTTCAAAATAGCAGTTGCATTCACGCCTTCTGCTTTAGGGACAGTAAATGAAATATCAGTGAGTCCAGTTGCTGCTGCAGAAACATTTTGCACAATCATGTCGATATTAATGTCGGCATCGGCAATTGCTTGGAAGATACGAGCTGCAACACCGGTGCGATCCGGAACGCCAACGATTGTGACCTTGGCTTCGGATTTATCGTGTGCAATACCCGAGATGATTGCTTGCTCCATGTTTCCTCCTTCAGGATGGTTTTCAACCACCCAGGTTCCTTCGTTTGGTGAAAATGATGAACGGACGTGAATTGGTAGGTTGTAACGACGCGCGTATTCAACGCAACGCAAGTGCAGAACTTTGGCTCCAGCAGCTGCAAGTTCCAACATTTCTTCATAAGTAACTGTCTTTAATTTGCGCGCAGATGGAACAACGCGTGGATCTGCGCTAAAGACTCCATCAACATCTGTATAGATTTCGCAAACATCTGCGTCGAGCGCTGCAGCGAGCGCGACTGCTGTTGTATCCGATCCACCGCGACCAAGAGTTGTGATGTCTTTTGTATCTTGTGAGATTCCCTGGAAGCCCGCAACAATTGCAATCGCACCATCGTTAAGCGCTTCTTGAATTCGTCCTGGTGTTACATCAATAATGCGCGCGCGACCATGTGCAGAGTCTGTAATAACTCCGGCTTGTGAACCGGTGAACGAACGAGCCTCGTGTCCTAAATTTGAAATTGCCATTGCAAGCAGCGCCATCGAAATTCGCTCACCAGCTGTCAGCAACATATCTAGCTCGCGTCCGCCTGGAATCGGGGTAACGGCATTTGCGAGATCGATCAATTCATCGGTGGTATCGCCCATCGCGCTGACGACAACGACGACCTGGTTGCCATCTTTCTTCGCCGCCACAATGCGGGCAGCCACGCGCTTCATTCCCTCAGCATCGGCAACGGAGGATCCGCCGTACTTCTGAACTATTAGCCCCATGGGTCAATAGTGAACTAATTTTTAAGTTCGAGCCACCCAATTATGGGAAATCTCAATTATTGAGACAAGGATACGTTCAAATAGTGAGACGTTTAGCCCTCAACGTTACGGCGACCCTCAAAGGCGCGGCCCAGAGTTACTTCATCTGCATATTCAAGATCGCCACCAACTGGCAGACCGCTGGCTAAGCGAGAAGTTTTAATACCGAGTGGCTTGATTAAGCGAGCGAGATAAGTTGCTGTTGCTTCACCTTCCAAGTTTGGATCGGTTGCAAGAATCACTTCAGTGATATTTGAATCAGATAAGCGCACCATTAATTCACGGATGCGTAATTGATCTGGACCAATTCCATCAATTGGACTGATTGCGCCTCCAAGCACGTGATACTTGCCGCGGAATTCGCGAGTACGTTCAATTGCAATTACATCCTTACTTTCTTCAACCACACAAATCTGTGACGGATCGCGGCGCGGATCGCGACAGATGCGACATTCGGTTTCTTCTGAAACGTTTCCGCATTGATCGCAGAATCTAACTCGTTCTTTAACGGTGCGAATCGCATCAACTAACGCTAACGCGGCATCGCCATCGGATTGCAAAATGTGAAACGCAATTCTTTGCGCACTCTTAGGGCCAATTCCTGGCAAGCGGCCTAAAGCATCGATGAGATCTTGGATCGCACCTTCATACATACCGGTGCTCATTAACCCTTTTTCTTTTCATTAATCACAGTAGCGCCGAGTTCGGCCGCGAGAAGCGCTGCACCTGACAGTAAGTTTTTATCCGATGGCGCTTCATCTTTGCGAACGGCGCGGGCTTCAGGAGTTGAAGTTGTATCAATTGATGCATCGACTACTACTTCTATTTTGCGATCGATCCCGACGATTTCGATAAAGGCTTGACGCAGAATCTCATCTGATTCAGATCTAACAAATGAATCACGGGCACCGGCGTTAACGATGCCGATTGTGATCAACTTTTCATCGACTGCAACTATTTGGGCTGAAGCTGAAAGGAGTGACCAAGTTAGGCGGCGACGCTTCTTAACGTTCTCGATCACATCTGGCCAAAGGCGACGTAAACCTGCGATATCCATTGGCTGATTGGAAGCAACCTTCGGAGATTCGGGAACAGCTTCTTTAGAATCTCCTTCTGTTGCTTCCTTTTCAGCCACTACTTTTGCAGCTGGTTTTTCTGCAGCTTTTGACGCAGATGCAATCTTCGGGGCTGAGTCAGGTGCGGTGGCTTTTGTTGGAGCAGGAGAAGGAGGAGTTGTTGTCGTGATGTTTTCGACGCGTTCTAAGCGTTCGATGCGTGAAAGCATTCCGGCTTCAGAGTTATCGCCGCCGGGTAACAGCATGCGTCCGCAGATGAGTTCAAGAATTAAACGTGGCGCTGTCGCACCGCGCATCTGGGTTAAGCCTTCTGCGGCAATATCGGCAGAGCGCGAAAGATTAGCGGCGCCGATATTTGTAGCTTGGGTGCGCATACGTTCTAACTGATCATCAGGTAGCTCACGCAGAATTGAATTGGCATTTGTTGCGGCAAGTGCATCAACGATCATTAAATCGCGCAGACGTTCTAGGAAATCGCTGGCAAAGCGACGCGGATCGTGACCTGATTCGATAACGCGATCAACAGTTTTAAAGAGCGTTGCGCCATCTCGGGCAGCAAGTGCGTCGACAGCATCATCAAGAAGTGCGCCATCGGTAAAGCCCAGCAATTGAATCGCGATTTCGTAGCTGACTCCATCTGGGCCGGCGCCAGCAAGCAGTTGGCCGAGTACAGAAAGAGCGTCACGCACTGAGCCGCCACTGGCGCGTACAACTAGTGGAATCACGCCTTTGGCGACAGTTGCACCTTCTTCTTTACAAATCTTTTCCAAGTGCTCCGCCAAAATTCCTGGTGGAACTAAGCGGAATGGATAGTGGTGGGTACGAGAGCGAATAGTTGAAATCAACTTTTCTGGTTCGGTTGTTGCAAAGATAAAAATTACGTGAGGAGGCGGTTCTTCAACAACTTTCAAAAGCGCATTTGCTGCTCCGGGTCCGAGCTGATGCGCCTCATCAATAATGTAAATCTTGTATCTGCTTTGTACTGGTGCGAAGAATGCTTTATCGCGCAGGTCGCGTGCATCATCGACTAAGCCGTGGGTCGCAGCATCTAGTTCAATAACATCGAGTGAACCTGGACCGTTGGCAACTAAATCTTTACAGGATTGGCAGAGGCCGCAAGGAGTTGGTGTTGGGCCTTGTTCGCAATTAAGGGAGCGCGCCATAATGCGAGCGCTAGAAGTTTTTCCGCAACCACGTGGTCCGCTAAATAAATAAGCGTGATGTGTTTTGCCAGATGTCAGCGCATTAGAAAGCGGAACGGTGACATGTTCTTGACCGATTACATCTGCAAATTCAGATGGTCGATACTTGCGATACAACGCGAGTGACATATTCACTCCTCTCTTCTGCGCAACAATATTTACAACCTATTACAAAGTACCGACTGGCACTATTTAAAGGACCCCCCACGCACCCATTAGAGCGCGCCTACCCTTGCTGTATTCCTACCCTGGGGGAGTTCAGCGCGGTAATGCCGCGTGAGGGATCTGGCGTAATCATAGTTATTACCCCGTTACCCTTAGCCAGTCGGGAGCAATCCCGCCAGGAGGATTCGCATAGCGGCCGAGTGCGCACGCTTGGAAAGCGTGTAAAGGGCAACCTTTCGAGGGTTCAAATCCCTCATCCTCCGCAATAAAAGTTAAATCTCGACTCCGATGTATTTGGTTTCGAGGAATTCGTGGATTCCATCAAAGCCACCTTCGCGGCCTAAGCCTGATTGCTTAACGCCGCCGAATGGTGCAGCTGGATCTGAAATAAGTCCGCGGTTGATAGCGACCATTCCGGATTCAATTGCCTCAGAGATCTGAATGGCGCGCTTTAGATTTTCTGAGTACACATAACTAATTAATCCAAAGTCAGTGTTGTTGGCTAATTCGATTGCCTCAGCATCGGTGTCGAAAACGACGACTGGAGCAACAGGTCCGAATACTTCGTGATTCAAAATCTCGGCGTGCTTATCTACTTCGAGAACCGTTGCGGGATAGAAAGCGCCCGGACCATCAGGGGTTTTGCCGCCGGTTAGAACCTTTGCGCCAGCTTTGATTGAGTTATCGACTAACTCGGCAATCTTGTTGCGCTCTTTAACAGAAACGCTCGCGCCTAATTGAACACCGGCATCTCGGCCGCGTCCCATTACAAACGCGCCCATTGCGGCTGCAAACTTTTCCATAAATTCTTTCGCCACTGGGCGTTGTACATAAATACGATTTGCAGCGGTGCAAGCTGCGCCACCATTGCGCATCTTGGCGAGCATTAAACCCTTAACTGCTTCATCAATGTTTGCATCATCCATAACAACAAATGGTGCGTTTCCGCCAAGTTCCATTGAGCAACGAATTACGTTGTCGGCAGCTTCTTTAAGAATTATGCGGCCGACTTCTGTTGAACCAGTGAAAGAGAGATTCTTAACTCGCTTATCGTGCAACATTTTTGCAATCGCCGGACCTGTTGGGGTTGGCAGAATTAAATTGACGACGCCTTTTGGAACTCCCGCGCGATCTAAAATATCAACGATGGCGAGCGCAGTAAGTGGTGTTTCACCTGCTGGTTTTAAAATCATGGTGCATCCCGCTGCGATGGCTGGACCAATCTTTCGCGTGGCCATTCCAGCTGGGAAGTTCCAAGGTGTAATTAGTATTGAGAGACCGACAGGTTGGTGCGTGACAAGAATTCGTTTGTCTCCACTTGGTGACATTCGGAAATCACCAGCGATGCGTACTGCTTCTTCCGAGAACCAACGGAAAAATTCTGCGGCATAGGCAACTTCACCTTTTGCATCCGGTAGAGCTTTTCCATTCTCTTTCGAAATTAACTCGGCTAAGTAATCAGCTTCTTGCGTCATAAGTTCAAATGCTTTGCGCAGAATTTCACCGCGTACGCGGGGTGCGGTCTTGGCCCAGGCGGGTGCGGCGCGATCGGCGGCGGCTAGCGCGGCTTCAATTTCGGCATCTCCGGCGGTGGCAACTTTGGCGATTACCGAGCCATCGCTGGGATCAATTACATCCAAAGTGCCATTTCCATCGACCCATTGGCCATCTATATATAACTGAGTGCGCATAAGATGAGCATACTGAAAAGGCAATTAGACGCGCTAGCCGCGGTTACTTAAGGAGTTTTTGTGCCAAAGTCTTGGACCGATGGTGCGCCAGAACCTGTTGCACTTCAGGATCATGCTCATTTAAAGGATCCACTTAGCTACAAGATTAAGCGCCGCTTTCTCGGTAATGCTCTCAATCGACATTCTTTAGGCCATCAACGATTGTCAAAGCGATATGCCTTAGGCATCCTTTCATCCGACTGCATTTCATCTTCGGCATACGGTAGCGAACAAATTCTTATCGCTTTGTTACCTGCTTTCGGTTTGGCGGCATTTGCAATCTTGATGCCGATGACCGCCGTTGTTTTAGCAATTCTCTTAATTATTACTCTTTCCTATCGAAATGTTATTGATGTTTACACAAAAACTGGCGGTGCATACATAGTCTCGCGCGATAACTTCGGTCCAGTAGTTGCACAAATAGCTGCGGTTGCACTAATTCTTGATTACGTCGTAACAGTTGCAATTCAATCCGCTGCTGGAGTTGCTGCAATTATCTCTACCTTCCCAGCGCTTGCGCCTTGGAAGATTCCAATGATCTTGTTGGTAATTGTTCTTCTGACTTATGGAAATCTGCGTGGAGTAAAAGAGGCTGGCAAAGCGTTTGCTTTCCCAACTTATTTTTTCGTAGGTTGCATGTTGATTGTCTTTGGAACCGGCCTATGGAGACTTTCAACTGGAACGCTTCCAGTTCTCGATACAGATTTGCCTGGCGCAATTGAATTGGGACAAGAACAAGGTCTTTTAACTGCTGCAGCAATTTTTATTTTGCTGCGTGCTTTTGCGAACGGAGGATCTTCGCTAACTGGCCTAGAAGCCATTTCTGATGGTGTTGCTCTCTTTAAGGCGCCAGAACATGTAAACGCTAGGCGAACACTCGTAACCATGAGCTGCATTCTTGGGACTTTAGTTCTTGGGGTTTCATACTTTGCTCATCACATACGCGCTATGCCATACGAATCCGGAACACCAACTGTTATCTCGCAAATTGCTAAGACAATTATGGGCAATGGAGCTTTTGGAACTTTTATGTTCGTAATGGTTCAGTTGGCAACAATGCTTATCCTTTTTGCTGGCGCTAACACGACTTATAGCGCCTTCCCGCTACTCTGCAATTTTGTCGCTTCAGATGGCTACCTCCCACGTCAATTGACTAAGCGCGGCCACCGTCTCGCATTTTCAAATGGAATTTTGACACTTGCTGGTGGCGGAATTTTCTTGGTTTTGATAACCGCCGGCTCAGTGGAACATCTTGTCGCGTTTTACGCTCTTGGTGTATTCACCGGATTTGCTCTGGCTGGATTTGGAATGACAAAGCATTCGCTGCGCGTTAAGCCAAATGGTTGGAAGGTTAAGGTTGTAATCAACGCACTCGCAGGTTCTGTTTCTCTAATTATTGTAATTATTTTCTCAATTGTTAAATTCACCCAGGGAGCTTGGTTAGTACTTTTGATAGCTCCAATTATGGTTGTCTCTTTCTTAAGACTACGTCGCCAATACGCACGCGAGCAAGAGGCTCTCTCAGTTCGCCGAGAGCAAGAAAGGGCGACCACAATTGTTCGTCACAATGTGACAGTCCTCGTCGATAATGTTGATATCGCCACCGTCGGTGCAGTTAGATATGCACGCAGTCTCAAGCCTCGTAATCTGAGCGCCGTCCACTTTGTAATTGATGATCGACGGGCAGAAGAGATTAAACAAGCTTGGGCAAATTCAGATGCTTTAGATGATGTCACTCTCGAGTTAATCGATTGTCCCGATAGACGTTTGGCAAACTCAGCTGTCGACTATGCGATTCGAATGACTGAGAAGAGCGATATTGAATTGACGTTACTTCTTCCTCGCCGTGCATATTCTGGATTCCTTGGCCGTTTTCTGCACGATCAAACTGCTGAAAAAATTGCTGCGCCAATTTCACAATTACAACGAGTTGTTGCAACGATTGTTCCCTTTGATGTTGATCGCATTACATCTGGTTCTGCTTTAGTTACTGCGTCTCAGGGCGAAGTCAAGAAGGTAGTTCCTCCCGTCTCTCAATTTAAGCCCGTTGAAGATGTGATAAAAACAGTAGAACCAATTAGTCACTATGCGGAGAATTTAACTCCTATTGGTGAAATCAAATGGCGAAACCGCGCTCACGTGCAGGGTCGGGTAACTGCAATAAAGGGTGCGCCGCGTGGTTCAGCACCAATTCTTCAAGTAGAAGTCTGGGATCAGTCTGGCGGAGTAACTCTGCAATTCTTGGGACGTCGCGAGATTGCAGGTCTAGAAGTTGGTTCGCAGATTCGCGCAGAAGGTATGGTCGGCGAAGAAGATGGTGCACTAACTATCTTGAATCCTTCATACCAATTGCTCGTTTAGATCAGCGCTGACCCTCAAAGAAATCGCGCAATAGCTTCGCGCATTCAACTTCACGAATTCCCGCTGTCACATTCATTTTGTACAACGCACGCGGATCTCTAATTACATCCCAAACTGATCCAACTGCGCCTGCTTTTTCATCCCAGGCGCCAAAAATCAGATGCGAGATACGCGCTTGAGCTATAGCGCCAGCACACATTGCACAAGGTTCCAAGGTAACAATCAAAGTACATCCATCTAGCCGGGAATTTTGCAGACGATTTGCAGCGCTTCTCAGTGCAACTATTTCGGCATGTGCAGTTGGATCGTTATTGGCTTCGCGTTGATTGGATCCGCTTCCAATCACAACACCATCTTTATTCACAACAATGGCCCCTACTGGAACATCGCCGGTTGACGTTGCTTGTCTTGCGATCGCGATGGCATCATCCATCAACGATTCTGGAGTTTTATTTGAAATTCTTATAGCTCCAATAGCTCAGCAAATTGTTCTGCAAATCCTAAGCGGCTTGCAATCGCCTCTAACTGTTCGTCGGGAAATAATTCTGTATCATCACAAAGTGCAGAGAGTTCCATTTGATTTACACCCAGATCCGCCAAAATATCTAAGTGACCGACCGGTAAAGGTTCCTCGTCTTCTTCAGGTGAATCTAAATCACAAAGTTCCAGAAAATCAGCTGCAACTTCGTAATCTATTGCGCAAGTAACATCACTTAGAAACATACTTATATGAGATCCCAATACTCGGATCACCATAAAGAATTCTTCATCAATTGCTAATAAGGCGATTGCCCCGCCATTGGTTTGTTGCGACTTTAGGCGATCAATAATGTGCGGTAAGTCATGTGCGTCAGGTAACAGCGCTAAATTCCAGCGTCCGTCCTCGTGCCACGCAGCAACTGCGATATCTACCTCGTTCACCATTGCATCCGTCACATCCACCATATTCCCACTCATTGGGCGAGATGGAAACCCCTGTAAGGTAGGAGCCATGAAAGTTCACGTCGCCAACCACCCACTAATTACTCATAAATTGACCGTTCTGCGCGATGAAAAAACCGATTCCCCAACTTTTCGCCATCTAGTTGAGGAGCTGGTGACCCTGCTCGCCTATGAAGCAACTCGCGACGTGCGCACTGAAAAAGTTTCGATCAAAACTCCGGTTACTACTACCACCGGTTTGAAATTATCTGACCCAAGGCCTGTGGTGGTTCCTATTTTGCGAGCGGGACTTGGAATGTTAGAGGGAATGACTCGCTTGATTCCGACCGCTGAAGTTGGATTTCTCGGAATGGTTCGCGATGAAAAAACTCTAAAGGCGAGTACTTACGCAAATCGTTTACCTGAGAATTTATCTGGTCGCCAATGTTTTGTATTAGATCCGATGTTAGCAACTGGCGGAACTTTGGTGGCAGCGATTAATTTCCTAATAGAACGTGGCGCGGATGACATAACTGCAATTTGCATTCTCTCCGCTCCTGAAGGAATAAAAGTACTTGAAGAGGCTTTTGCCGATTCCGGCGTTCCGATCACACTTGTCACTGGTGCGCTTGACGAAAAGTTAAACGAACACGGCTACATCGTCCCAGGTCTAGGCGATGCCGGTGATCGTCTTTATGGAGTTGTTTAAATGGCATCCACATCTCCGGGTTACGGAATCACAATTCGCGTTGAAGGCGCTCCTGAACTTCAACCAGTTGCTCTAATCACTGCTGCAATCACCGGAGCTGGTGCAACAATTACCGCTCTCGATGTTGTTGAGTCTCTATTAGAAAAAGTCGTCATTGACGTAACTTGCGACACGGTAGATGTCGATCATGCAGAGGAAATAACTAAAGCTTTGACTGCGCACGCCGGTATAACAGTGCGCAAAGTTAGTGATCGTACTTTCTTGTTACACCTTGGTGGCAAGTTAGAAGTTCAATCAAAAGTCCCATTAAAGACGCGAGATGATCTCTCTCGCGCTTACACCCCAGGCGTAGCTCGCATTTGTCAGGCAATTGTGGAAGATCCTTCTAACGCTCGAAGCCTGACTATGAAGCGCAACACCGTTGCAGTTGTTACAGATGGTTCTGCCGTGCTTGGTTTAGGAAATATTGGGCCAGCTGCTGCTCTTCCTGTTATGGAAGGTAAGGCAGCTCTTTTCAAGAGATTTGCGGATGTAGATGCTTGGCCAGTTTGTTTAGATACCCAAGATGTAGATGAAATTGTTCGCACCGTTCAATTAATTGCCCCTGTTTATGGCGGTATCAACTTAGAAGATATCTCAGCTCCTAGATGCTTTGAAATCGAAGAACGTTTACGAGATTTGTTAGATATTCCAGTCTTTCACGATGATCAGCATGGCACTGCAATAGTTGTTTTATCTGCATTAACTAACTCACTCAAATTAGTAAAGAAGAATTTAGGCGATATAACTATCGTGATGAGCGGTGCCGGTGCTGCTGGAACGGCGATTGCACGTCTGCTAACAAAGAGCGGTGCCCAAAGAATTATCGCCTTTGATATTAATGGCTGTGTTACTCAAGGATTTACTGGAAATATTTCAGAGGCAATGAAGGGGGCCGATGTATTCATTGGAGTAAGCGCCCCAAATGTTTTGACTGAAAGCGATGTTGCATCTATGGCTGCCGGCTCTATTGTCTTTGCGCTAGCAAACCCGGATCCCGAGATCGATCCAGTCATTGCCCGTAAATACGCAACAGTTGTCGCCACAGGCCGTAGCGATCAACCAAATCAAATCAATAACGTTTTAGCTTTCCCGGGAATTTTCCGAGGACTGCTTGATGCAAATGCCCATAAAATTACTGATGAACTTTTAATTGCAGCAGCCGAAGCGATAGCTTCTTGCGTCTCTGCATCACAGTTAAATGCTTCGTTTATTGTGCCGAGCGTTTTTGACGCGCAAGTAGTACAAAAGGTTGCAGCCGCTGTAAAAAAGAGCGTTTAAATGGAGTTAGCCGCATCTTTTGACACTCAATTGTCTTCACTCGCACCATTTATTTTCTACACCGTAGTTGCAGGCATTGTCTTTATCGAAACTGGACTTCTAATTGGTTTCTTCTTGCCAGGTGATTCAATTCTCTTTAGCGCAGGTTTAGTAGCAGCCGCGCACGGAAATATTAATATTGTAATTTTAGTTTCACTCATTTTTCTCGCAGCCTTCTTCGGTGATCAAGTTGGATTTGTGATCGGCAGAGTGGTTGGGCGCCCATACTTGGATAAGCGAGAGTCTCCAAGAATGAAACGGATGATTGCAAAATCTGAAGTTTTCTATGAAAAATATGGTTGGTGGGCTGTTGTGATTGCTCGTTTCTTCCCTTGGATTCGCACATTTGTTCCGCCAATTGCGGGTGCAGCCAAGATGAATTATTACAAGTTCTTATCCGCTAACGCCTTGGGAGCACTTATTTGGGGAGTAGGAATTACGCTTGCTGGTTACTACGCAGCGACCGTTCCGTGGGTGAAGAGCTCTTCTTACGCACTAGCAGCATTCTTCATAACCGCTTCTTTAATTTCAGTTTTGGTAAAGCACCGGCGCCACCAACAAGAACCCCAAGATAAGTCATAACAATTCCTGTAACGAGGTAGGCGCTGATCTGAACACCTTGTGTAGGTGAATAGAGATCAATAAGTAAAGATCCGACTAGTTGTCCACCAACGCTAATTAAAGTAAATGTAAGAACACCTAGGTGCTGAACAATTGTTGATGTAAAGGCGATGTAAATAACACCGATTATTCCTCCTGTGTAAATCCACCAGGGCCCTGAAGGTAAAGCAACGATTTCGGTGCGATTGATTAATACTCCAATAGATAGAAAAATAAATAAGAAAGTTGTTCCCATTATGAAGTTGAGCCAAGATGTGGCAAAACTCTGGCGAGAGCTCTCGTTTATCTGACCGTTTAGCGCTCGTTGCACTCCAACTATTGCGCCCGCAAAACCACCGAATATCACTGCAAATAGCGATAAATTCTGCGCTTCTATGCGATCGAGAACAGAGACAAGAACTGCTAAAACCGTTACCCCCGCGGCAGCAACTCTTCTAACGGTTATGTGTTTTTTGCCACCGCCCGTTAAACCGATTCGGTCAACAATCAGAGAGGCGGCAGTCTGTCCTGCAATTGAAGCGACTGAATAGATTGCAACTCCAATTATCGGAACAATTTGCGTTTGAACTGCTACAAAACTTCCGCCGAGCATTCCGGCAAAGAGCGTCCAAACTGGTATCTCTTTACGGCTAACTGCACCTTTTAAATTCTTCATCCCATTTCGTATTGCCGGTGTGAAGATTGATATCAGCGAAATAATTAAAAGTCCTGATCCAAACGAAACTAGAGCAGCTTCAAGTGAATTGCCCATGCGGTGAGAAAGTTCGCCATTTGCGCGTGCTTGCATCGCAATCAGCAGCCCAGAGAGAGCGGCTAAAAGATTTAGCTTGGAATTACTTTTGCTCACTATGGATGAGTGCCAGTGAACTCTCGCTTATCGGCAATCCAATCCATTAGCGCAAATAGCACACCAGAGACCACAAATGTTAGGTGGATGGCAATTCTCCAGATGGTTCCCTCACCAACTTCTGCTTCTCCGGCTAGTTCAATGAAATCTTTCAAGAGTTCGATTACAGAAATGGCCACAAGTGAGCCAATCAATTTAATCTTTAATCCGCTGAAATCGATCGTACCCATCCAGTGTGGACGATCTTTAGATTCCAAAGCGATATCGATGCGCGATACAAAGTTTTCGTATCCGGCAAAGATAACCATCAGAATGAGGTTTGCGAGCAAAGTTAAATCAAGAAGTGCAAGCAAGGCGAGCGTGAACTCACTCGCGCTCATATCTGGAGTCTTTTCAGCTAAATGCCAAAACTCAATTACGAAGCGATACGCCAGAAGAACTAGCGCTCCAACGAGTCCGAGATATAGCGGAGCAAGCAAGAAACGACTGCGGAAGAGTATTCCTTCTACTATGTGTGAAATTTGGCTCATGCCGTTATTTTAACTCAATCGCCAAGTTGATCTGTGATTTCTAGCCATTCTTCTTCTCGAGTGTTTAATTCTCTGCGTTGATTTTCAAGTTCCTCGTTGATTCTTATTAACTCGGCAGGATCAAATGCTGACATTTCTTGGGCTACTTCTAGCTCAGTAATCTTTTCTTTCGACTTCTGAATCTGTCTCTCAACCCGCACCAAATCCTTTTTAAGTTGGCGCTGTTCCGCAGCCGAGGATGCGCTCTTTGGTTTTGTATCAGAATTAGTTTGTAGAAGGGAAGCTTCTCGTTGTTCCAAATACTGATCAACTCCCCGAGGTAAATCTTTTAAAGATTTATCTCCCAACAACCCAACAAATCGATCGCAGACTCGTTCTAGAAAATATCTATCGTGCGAAATTACAATCAAGGTTCCGCCGTAGCTATCGAGTAGATCTTCTAGTTCCGTCAACGTCTCAATATCAAAATCATTGGTTGGTTCATCTAATAACAAAACATTTGGTGAATCCATTAGCAAGCGAGTTAACTGCAATCTGCGCTTCTCACCGCCAGATAGATCTCGTACCGGTGTCCATTGTGAATCTTTATCAAAGCCTAACCGTTCGCAGAGTTGCGAAGCCGAAAGGGATTTACCATTACCAAGTTCTATGTGTGCAGCAACCTTTTCAACCGCTTCTAGAACGCGCCATTCTGGATTTAACTCATCTAGATGCTGAGTTAAAAATGCTGCCTTCACGGTTATTCCAGTTGTTAGCTTTCCTGCGAAAGGCTGTAATTCACCAGCCAAAGTGCGCATAAGCGTTGTCTTGCCGGATCCGTTTATCCCAACAATTCCAATACGATCTCCGGGGCCTATATTCCAGTAAAGATCATCAATCAATTCTTTTTCGCCCGCACGTATCTGTAAATGATGCGCTTCATAAACTGTATTTCCCAAACGATTGCGGGCAAATTTCAATAACTCACCTTGGTCTCGGGGCGCCGGCTCTTCAGCAATCAAAACATTTGCAGCATCCACACGAAATTTAGGCTTTGTGGTTCTAGCTGGTGCGCCTCTGCGTAACCAGGCAAGTTCTTTACGAATCAGATTATTTCGTCTCGCATCCATTGCACTCGCTTGGCGCGCGCGTTCTGCCTTCGCTAAAACAAATGCGGAATAACCACCGTCATACTCTTCTACCTTGCCACCGACAACTTCCCAGGTGCGATCGGTAACGGCATCTAGAAACCATCTATCGTGTGTAATGACTAAGACAGCGAGAGATTTGCGGTTGTTCAAATGGGTAGCAAGCCATGCCACGCCTTCCACATCTAAGTGGTTGGTTGGTTCATCCAACAGAATTAAGTCGAGTTCGTCTATCAACAATTTAGCTAGACCGACTCTGCGTTTTTCCCCGCCAGATAAAGTTGAAAACTTTCTTTCAAATAGATGGTCGTCAAATCCACCAAATAGGCCTGTAAATACTTCTCTAATTCCAGAATCGCTCGCCCACTCGTGTTTTGCTCTCTCTCCAATTACAACATCACCCACCGTTGAATTTGGATCTGCTTTATCAACTTGCGAAAGTAAACCAATTTTCACTGAATTTGCTTTAGTTACTCTGCCTTGATCTGGACTTTCAATCGCAGCAATCACTTTCATCAGCGTGCTTTTGCCAGAACCGTTGCGTCCTACTATTCCAATTCGATCACCTTCTGAAACACCGAGTGAAACTCTTTCAAGCAGCGCTCTAATATCAAAGGCCTTACTGACCTCTTCGATATTTACAAGATTGCGCGCCACGATGGGAGAGCGTACCTTTCAACTATGAAAGCCACTGACCGCCAATTTGCGCTAGATCTAGATGCTCGCGATCCTTTGGCCCGCTTCCGCTCACAATTCGTTATCACCGATCCCAATATTTGCTATCTAGATGGCAATTCTTTAGGGCGACTCCCCATTTCTACAATTGAAGCCGTTAACTCATTTATGAAAGATGAGTGGGGTCCCGAGGTAGTAACAGGATGGGGGCACTGGGTAGATGAGGCGCAGCCAACTGGGGATTTAATTGGACGCGCCACTCTTGGTGCTGCGGCGGGCCAAGTTCTAGCGTGCGACACAACATCAGTAAATTTCTATCAGTTAGCGCTAGCCGCAATTCGCGCGCGCCCTGGGCGAAAGACGATAATCACTGATGCTGCGAATTTTCCAACAGATCGTTACATATTGGATGGAATTGCAAAACATTTAGGGTTAAAGCTAGTGATAATCGATAACGAATCTGCAGGTTCAGCAGAGCACGAGCGGATAACACCTGAAATCCTTGCGCCTTACTTAAATGATGATGTAGCGCTAGTTACCTTTGAAGTTATCCAATATCGTTCTGGCGCCCGCAACGACATTAAATCTCTGACTGACTTGGTACGCAAACACAGCGCCTTTATGTTGTGGGATGCCAGCCACGCGGTTGGCGCAATCGAAATGGACTTCGACAAAAATGGTGTTGATATAGCGGTCGGATGCACATATAAATATGGGAATTCTGGCCCTGGTGCACCTGCTTGGCTCTATGTAAACAAAATAGTGCAAGCCGAGTTGCAAGTCCCAATCCAAGGTTGGTTTTCACAAGGCGATCAATTTGCAATGGGTGCGGATTTTGAGAGAGCAGAAGGTATTCGTGGTTTTCAAATTGCTAGCCCTTCATTAATCGGATTACGTTGCATTAAGAGCGCATTTTCCATGATTGAAGAGGCGGGAATCGGTGCGATATCTGAAAAGGCAGCGATCGGAACTGAGATGATGATTCAGTTATACGATGCTTGGCTGGCAGAACTTGGATTCACTTTGTTGACATCTCGAAATCCCCAAGAACGCGGCGGTCATGTTTCGCTTGGCCATCCTGATGCGGCACGGATCTGTGTAGCTTTACGAGAGTTTGCCGACGTTATTCCAGATTATCGAACACCAAATGCAATAAGACTGGCGATTGCTCCACTTCCAACTTCGTATGTTGAAGTTTGGGATGGTTTTGCGCGCATCCGCGACCTGGTTGCTTCTCGGCAGTACGAGAAGATTGAAAAAACAGATTCGAGGGTCACATGAGCGATAACGATTTTGATTCTGCACTCACCTACACCTCTTATTTGGCAATCGATAAGTTGCTTGAATTGCAGAACCCTTTATCCGATGGCCCAGAACATGATGAAATGCTTTTTATTATCATCCACCAGAGTTACGAACTCTGGTTTAAGCAATTAATCCACGAATTTAACGCCGCAGGTAAGGCTCTTGAATCGGGCGATACACATAGATCGCTGGCCATTCTTGGACGGATTCGCACAATACTTAAAGTTTGTGTGACGCAGGTAGATATTTTAGAGACGATGACGCCACTGCAATTTAACGCTTTCCGTGGTTATCTCTCATCTTCAAGTGGTTTCCAGTCTGCCCAGTTTAGAAAAGTTGAAGCGCTGCTTGGGCGCAGAGATTCAAAGATGGCCTCGCATCTCCCCTTAGATATTCAGGCAGAAATTAATGAGATCGCCTCACGCAATTCCATCTGGGATTCAACTCTCGCCTATCTTGCAAAACGTGGTCATAAGATTCCTGTTGAGATTTTAAATCGCGACAAATCAACTCATTACCAATCTGATCCGGGGGTTATAGAGGCTTTACTAGAAGTACATCGCAGCGATCCTGAGTCGGCAATGGTCTGTGAAAGGCTGATGGATATTGATGAAGGTCTGCAAGAGTGGCGCTACCGTCATGTAAAGATGGTGGAGCGCACAATCGGGCAGAAAACTGGCACTGGTGGTTCTGATGGAGTTAAATACTTGGCAAGTACTTTATTTAATCCGGTCTTTAAAGATCTTTGGGATATCCGTTCGCAGTTTTAGATAGTTCCTGTGTAGTGTAAATAAATAATTACAAGTATTGAAATAACTGCAGCACCGGCAATCAGTGCAAACTGAACCCACTTTGGTATTCCAGCTTTATCGGCAGCTTTCTGCGCATAAGTTCTTGTAGTGACCATGACTCTAGAAGCCCACGCAAACTCAGTTGCCAAAATACCAAGTCCTGCAATCAAAATTAAGACTCCTGGACCAGGAGCAACTAATGCGATTGCACCTAAAACAGTTACTGTCCCGCCCACAATTCCGATGACTGCGCGCCAGAATAAACGGCCGGCTTTTGTCTTTTTAACCCAACTTCTAATTTTCATTTTTTCTTTTCTATAAGTTCGATAATTAGGACAAGTTTATGAGACACGCCCGAACTTCTCGCATAAAAAGGGGTAGGGGTTGCAACTTTTTTTGACTTCGGAGATACTTAAGGGGCATTCGAAAGAATGAAAAGGATCGGGAGAGTACTTCTCAAACGAGTTTCTAAATCAGAAACCTTTGCCGTACAGCTTTAAAATGATTACACAATCGCATCACGCGGAAACTTTTAGATCAGTACCAGCAACATCCACGCCGATATCGCCTGAGAAAGTAGCCTCTTTACTAGCCTCAGAATGGCAACTATTTACTAAGAACACCAAGGGTTCAGCAACTGAGAGCGCACGCTCCATGAAGTCGCTCCCTCTCGGCGTTACCTCAAGCTTCCAGCACTGGGATCCATATCCGATCTCAATCGTCTCCGCTAAAGGCGCATGGATGACAGATGTAGATGGCCGCGAGTTGCTCGACCTTTCCATGGGCTTCGGCGCAATGCTCGCCGGACACTTAAACCCAGTAGTTGTGGCAGAAGCCAAAGCAGCTCTTGATACTGGGATGCTCTTTGTAACCCCATCTCCTATTTCAACTGATGCTGCAGAGCGAATCTGTCATCGCTTCGGAATCGATCAAGTTCGTTTTACAAATTCAGGTACTGAGTCAACTATGTACGCGGTGCGAGTTGCACGATCTGCAAGTGGCAAGAGCGACATTGTTAAGGTCGAAGGCGGCTACCACGGTAGCTACGATCCATTCGTTGTATCGGCAAAACCAAAAGTTGAGTATGCCGGCGATGCAGATTTCCCAACTCCTGTAGCAGATTCAAACCTGGTTGCAGGAAAAGTTTTTGTAGTTCCTTACAACAATGCCGATTCGCTAGAAGCGATTTTCGAAAAACATTCTTCAACAATTGCTTGCTTTATTGTTGAACCAGTTCTTGAAAATATCGGAATCGTTCTTCCAGATGCGGGTTATCTAGAACGTGTTCGCGAACTATGCGATCAATATGGAATCATTTTAATTTTTGATGAAGTGAAGACCGGACTTACCGCTGGACATCAAGGTGCAGCACAGAGACTTGGCGTAAAGCCAGATTTATTGACCCTCGCAAAATCAATCGGTGGCGGACTTACACTTGCTGCCTTTGGTGGCAAGCAGAAGTACATGGATTATGTAACTAACGGAAAAATGGCCCACTTCGGCACATTTAACGGAAACCCGTTAGCCATGGCTGGTATTCGTGCGGTTGACAAGATTTGTACAGCAGAAACTTTGGCTGCAGCAGAAGCGCTTAACCAACAAGCTTTAGAGCGAATCTCTGCAATCATTGATGAGTACCAACTACCAGCGCACACAGTTGGATTCGGTGTTAAGGGCTGTATTACTTGGTCTACCGAACCGGTTCGCAACTACCGTGATTACAAGGCAACTGACTTTGCAGTGGCTGAACTATCTTGGCTCTGGTCACTAAACCGCGGCATTATTACGCCTCCTGGATTAGATGAGCAGTGGTTAATCAGTTTGGCTCACGGACAGAGAGAAATCGACATTCTTGTCGAAGATTTTCGTTCACTTGCTGCAGCACTGCGTAGTTAATCAATAGCAACAACGAAGTCGGCGCGGTTGCGTCCGCGTTCGATTAACTTTGCATTTACTTCATCGGTGCCTTTAGCCCATGCTTTTGCGGCGTCTGGATCTTTGCCATAGGCGATATGGCGTGAAATCAACCTAGAAATTCGCTTGTCATCATCTACATCAACCATCCAGCTTTCATCAAGTAAATCGTTACAAACTTCCCAACCGCCATCATCGTGTAATAAATAGTTGCCTTCGATAATTACTACTTTTGTGGCAGAGGTAACGACTCCCTGGGCGGCGATAGATTCCTCGATTGCACGATCAAAGATTGGATAGTAAATATTCTGGGTCTGTTCGGTTCGAATACGTTTCACAAGTGAGATAAATCCCGCGACATCAAAAGTATCAGGTGCACCTTTGCGATCCGCACGCTTTAAATCTTTTAATACTTTATTGCTCAGATGGTAGCCATCCATTGGGACTACCGTTACAAACTCTTTGGGAAGTTTGGCCATTAAGAATTTAGATAGCGTGGACTTGCCTGCACCTGGCTTTCCAATAATTCCAATCAAAACGCGCTCGGAGGAATTCTCAAGGTGGTTCTGAATTCGGGCAAGTGCAGCCTCTTGGCTAGCTAACTGTTCGGGCATTTTTCAAGTTTAGCGCTTGTGCGAAGGCGATTACTAGGGGATTATAAATTCATGATTAAAAATGGAATTATCAACGGTGACCTTGCATCCCTATTAGCCAGATTTCGTCACGTAAATACGATTGCAATTGTGGATGGACCCTTTCCTACTTATCCCAACGTAGAAACTATTGATTTAGCACTTGTAATGGGAACGCCCACTGTCTGCCAAGTACTTGATGCGATTTTGCCGCACCTTGATTTAACGGGCATGTATTTAGCGGCCGAATTTGAAGCGAAAGTTGATGCTAAAACAGTTGCAGAATACAAGAAGCATCACGGCGGTCTGAATACGACGATAATCCCGCACGAGGATTTCAAGGTTAAGGTTGGGCAGACACTTGGGATTATTCATACCGGCGATGCTGTTCCGTACAGCAGCGTTATTTTACGATCAGGCTGAAATCCATCTCTTCAATTTTTGGATAAGAAGATTGCGCGCCTTTGCGGGTTACGCTCTTAGTCGCACAATCAATTCCAAATTGCACTGCGCTATCCTCGCTCGCACCCGCTGCGATCGCTGCGGCAAATGCGCCAATGAAGCAATCTCCCGCGCCAGTAGTATCGGTAGCGCTTACTTTTTTTGCGTTAAATCGCTTAACTTTTCCTTCAGTAGTAACTAACGCAGCGCCTTCACTTCCTAAAGTCACGATCGTACGACCTTTATCGCGTAGTGAGGCGATGATTTCATCTGTATCTGGAGCGCGATGAGCTTTATCTAATTCCGCAAATTCAATTTCGTTGGGAATCAACCAATCAGTTAAATCCAATAAATCATCGGTAAGTGGTTGGTATGGCGCAGGATTTAAAATTGTTGTTATACCTAGCTCTTGAGCAGTGCGGAAAGCGGCCAGGGTCACTTCCTGTGGAATTTCGCATTGCGCAATTAAAACGCTGACGTTCTTTAACTTACTCACTTCATCAATTGCATCCTGTGGTGTTAACTTAAAATTTGCTCCAGGGACAATTGAAATTCGATTCTGCCCTTGCCCGTCTACCCAGATATGCGCAACACCGGTATGCGTATCTAGGCGCAAGACTGAAGAAGTATCCATCTGGCTATTCTTAAAGTTCTGCAAACTTTCATCACCAAAACCATCGTTTCCGATGCCGGTGATCATTGTTACCGTCGCACCAGTTCGAGCAGCCATAACCGCTTGATTAGCGCCTTTCCCGCCAAAACCAGTTGTAAAACTCTCACCAAATCTGGTTTCTCCGGCAGCCGGCAAAATATCTGCGTAAACAGTTAAATCCATCATGGTGCTGCCGATAACAGCGATCTTTGTATCCGCAAAACTTTTCATAGTTAGATCGCTATCTCTGAATGGGTTTCGTGAGATTTCATAGCAGCGGCAAATGCTTTATGTGAATTAACAACTTCTTCAACAGATGCACAGGCGAATCGATCGCCCAGCTTGCCTACTCGTTCAGCAAAGTATGCCGCCCACATTTGCAGAAGTGCATCCGGGAAACCAAATTCGAAAATATGCCCAGTAATAACTGGCCAATTTGTAACGTGGCCCGGCTGTATCTCAGACCAGACTTGCTCACCATTTCTTAAAGCAAAGGTGTGATAGACCGCAGGGTTTTTAGTACTGAAACGAACTCCGCCAGTCATTCCGATTGCAGTAAAGAAAAATGTATTGCTCTCTCCCGGTGCGATTCTCTTCATCTCCCAGAACATCGGAAATTCACGATCATTACCGGGGTTCTTCGCGCGCATTGCAAGAATGGCGTTATCAAAAGTATCGCAAGGAACTTGTTCCCCGTTGGCACCTTCACGGTGTGTGACTATGTCATCTAATATTGCAAATACTTTTGTGGGCTTATATCCCAAGCGCAATGGAATATGCGCCGCATGCATTCCGAGATCACCAAGGACGCCGATATCACCACAGAACTTACGTTGACGTTTCCAGTTGATTTTCTTTTTGCGATCTATATCCGATGAGTGCAAGAGTCCTGATCGGACTTCCAAAATTTCTCCAAGATTTCCGGATTGCACTTCCCTAACGGCTGCTTGAGCTCCGGGATAGAAGGGAAGTTCGCTAGAAACTCGCACAAAATTTGATTTACCTGCAAGGGCGGTAGCAATCTTTTCTGCAGCAGCCAGGTCAATTCCAAAGGGCTTTTCACCTAAGAAATCTTTACCCGAATTTATCGTTGCGATATAAATTTCTTCGTGAAGATTGTGTGGCACCGCTATATAAACAACATCAACGCTTGCACTAGCTAATAACTCTTTGTAGTCGCTATATGACTCAGGTACACCGGCGTTGGTGAAGAATTCTCTAACCACATCCGATGTATCAGCGATTGCGGTGATAACGGGACGAACGGGATGGTCTAGAAGTGCATCCCATCGACCAACTAACGCGAGTAACTCACGGCCCATCAGGCCGCCACCGATGATGCCGACTTTTACAACTTTTTGCTTTGACATTTCAAGCGTTAACAATCTTTAGCGCATCGGCAGCAGAGGTTCCTTTATGCAACATAGCCATAAGCGCTTGAGTCATCTTTGCTGGTTTTGGATGAGCAATAATATTGCGGCCATAAACAATTCCGGCTGCGCCCTGTTTCAGCACTTCTGCGGTTCGGTTTAACAACTCTTCATCGGAAACACGTCCGCCACCGCGAACTAAAACTGGAATTGATCCCGCTGTCTGAATCACATGATGATAATCAGCTGCGATATCAGTTGGATCTGCCTTAATCACATCTGCGCCTAATTCAATTGCTTGGCGCACCAAAGGCACAACTTTTTCAAGTTCACCATCTGATGTGTATCCGCCGGTTGATGCATCCTTCATAACAAGGGGTTCGACCATTAGTGGCATTCCGTAATGTTCACACTGCGCCTTCAAGGTCATGATGTTGCGAATGCAGGCGTCGCGAAGTTCCGGGCGACCAGGCAAATCGAGCAGGTTTACGACCACGATTGCTGCATCAAGACGGACGGCCTGCAGGACTGGTTCTTCTAGCAAAATACTAAAGAGGTGATCGGGAATTACTTTTCCATAAACATTTGCGACATCAGTGCGCATTACGAGCGCTGGTTTATTTGGATTTGGATTGTTCTGCAACAACTTCGCTTGCCCAACGGTTAACTGAATCGCATCGGGGGCTGCTGTGATTAGAGTGTTAACTGCTGCCTGCATATCTTCAATTCCTGCAAGGAATGTTCCCTCACCAAAGAAGCCATGATCTACTGCGATATCGAAGCAGCGACCGTTATTAAATAAGCGCTTCAGGCGAATTGATACATCAGACATTTAAGTAACTCCATTTTCGCTGGTCAATTTGTTAACCCTACAAGTAGTCTAGAACCATGTCACAGAGTTCAACTACCCCCGCCAAACTTCCATCTAATCAATTTGATCACTTTTATCGCGGCGGAAATCGCATTGGTGCGCTGCGACATGGTCCGGGCGGTCCGATGCGCCCCGAAGAGTGGATCGGTTCGATTACCACTCGCTTTGGCGAAGCTGAACAAGGTCTTTCACATTTGGCTGATGGAACTCTTTTGCGCGAAGCGATTAAGGCCGATCCAGATGGTTGGCTCGGCGAAGACCACGTAAAGAATTTCGGTTTATCTACTGAGATATTAGTTAAGTTACTTGATCCTGATCAAAGACTTCCTGTTCATTATCATCCAAATAAGGCATTTGCGAAAACACATTTAGGTTTGGATCACGGAAAAACTGAAGCCTGGATTATTTTAGAAGCGCCTGTTGGTTCAGGAGTTGGTTTGGGATTTACCACTAAGCAGAATAAAGAAGATCTTCTCAAATTAGTTCGTGCCCAAGATTCTGCAGCACTTCTTGCATCTTTGCGCCGCACCGAAGTCAAAGTCGGCGATGCCGTCCTGGTTCCCGCCGGTGTTGCACATGCAATCGATGCTGGAATTTTTGTGCTCGAATTGCAAGAACCAACAGATCTTTCAGCGCTTTTAGAGTGGGAAGGTTTTGCCGTCGACGGAATTAAAGATGGCCATCTTGGTTTAGGTTTTGAAACTGTAACTGATGCCCTAAAGCTTGATCCGTTGACCGATGCGGAATTTGAATCGCTAATCACTCATACCGCTTTTTCTGGTGGAACCATGCGAACAGTTCTTCCTCTGAAATCAGATGGCTATTTCCGTGCTCATTTAGCGCCCGGAAGCGGTGATCTACCTGCAGGCTTTGCCATTGTTTTAGTCTTAGACGGAAGCGGAGAGATCTCTTTCGCAAATGCGCCAACTATGGCGATTACTAAGGGTGATGCCGTTGTAATTCCATTCGCAGCTGGTGCATATTCCTTGACTGGTGCTAATGCGATTGTCTGCCGTCCACCACTTGCGGAGTTGGCGCGAGTCGCTGAATAAATTATGCAAGAGATTCTAATTGGCGTTGACATTGGTACATCTCGCCTTAAAGCGGTCGCAACGGATCTTGATCTAAAAGTTTTATCTGAGTACGCAGAACCAACGCCGTGGAAACACGAGAAGAATTGCAGCGAGATAGATATGTTGCTGCTCGCCAAGACAGTGATATCTGTTGCTTCAAAGGCGGCTGAAATGGCTGGCGGAAAAGTTATCGCTATTGGTTTTACCGGATTTAGCGAAACCGGCGTCTTGATTGACGGATCGGGTAAGCCGCTATCTCCTGGATTAGCCTGGCACGATCCTCGTGGAATAACTGAACCAATTCTTAAAGAGTTAGGTGACTTTGAATTTCGTGCTCGCGCAGGAGCGCTCTTAAATGAAATCGTGACAATTTCAAAGACTCTCTGGTTAAATCAGAATTATCCTGAATCAAAGAGAGCAAAGCATTTTCTCTCTGCGCCTGAATGGGTGGCTTACTGCCTCGGTGCCGAACCAGTTAATGAACTCTCTTTGGTCAGCCGAACCGGTTTCTTCGATGTTGAAGCGCGCAAACCTTGGGAAGAGGCGATCGCTTTAGTAGGTGGGGGGAGTGATTTCTTAGCAAGGCTGGTTGTTGCGGGAGAATCTATCGGAATTGTAAATAACCAAGCGCCCGAGAATTTACGTGGTGCGGTGATAACGATCGCTGGACATGACCACTTCACCGCTGCTTATTATTCTGGAGCAATCAATGAAGGTTCACTCTTTGATTCGATGGGAACTGCCGAAGCGCTATTGCGTACCTTTAAAGCCCCGCTTAAGCGAGAAGCGATTGCAGAATTGGCAGCTGCAAATGTTGGACTTAGTTGCTCGGTGATCGCCGATCATTACACCTTACTTGGAGCGCTACCTACTGGACTAACTTTAGAGCGTGCCTCTTCTTTACTTGGTGTTACTTCACTTGAAGGGAAAGTTGCACTCGGAACAGCAGCGCTATCAACCGATCCCACCGCAAGCGCCATGCGAGTAGTAAATGATTACCACGGTCTTTCAATCACAAATTTAGATGATGCTGTTTCACCCGCTTCTCTCTTTCGTGCAACCGTTGAACACCTAGTTGAAGACTCTGCCAAGATGATCTCTCTGATGGAGAAATTCACCGGAAAAGCGCAGACCGTAGTAATTGCAGGTGGATGGATAAAGAATCCGATGATTGCCTTTGCAAAAGAGAGCCAGTTCGGGAAGTACCGAGTATCGGATGCACAAGAGGCGGGCGCGACAGGTGCGGCAGAGTTTGCTGGCATCGCCGCGGGAAAATTTAAATTAAAAGTTAATTAATTATTTGTATTGTTCTAAAGTCCAGGCGCGGACTCCGCCAGCAACTCCAGCGGCATTTGGAACAATAACAATCTCATCGCCCATTCGATCTAAATCTGCCTGACGAATACAACGAGCATTTCCACCGCCAATGTAAAGGCGATCCCACATAAACACTGGGCGAAGCTCATCTACCATTGCGCGAATTCGACGCGACCAGAACGCATTGCCCAAACGACGACGCTCGTGTTCGCCAATCCAAGTGTCGTAAGTTGTCGCGCGACGCACCGGCGCGTGAGAAAACTCAATATGTGGTGAGAGTGATCCACCATAAAAAATTGCAAAACCTAATCCAGTGCCCAGAGTGATTACTACTTCGTACCCTGATCCGGAAATAATTCCTGCACCGTGAACTTCGGCATCGTTTAATACACGTGTAGGCTTCTCTAATTTTTTAGTTAGCACGCTCTGCATATCAAAACCACTCCATTGTTCTTGGAGTTCTGGATCTATACGTGTGCGCGGTCCGCTCTTAGTCATGTAATGCGGAGTAGAAATAACCACTCCGTGGCGAATCATTCCGGGCATGCCAATTGTTGCGCGATAAGTAGTTGGTAGTGAATCAGAAATCTCTTTGATCGTATCTATAAATCGTTGTGGTGAAAGAGGATAAGGAGTTTCTATTCGACCGGGCTTTGAATGCATTGTCCCTGACTCATCGAGGACACAACTCTTTAGAAAGAGTCCACCGCAATCAACAGAGAGGGTTAAGCGCTCATCGTTTGCCATTGGCCAATCTTCCCACAATCATTACTGCAATAGAAATTCAGAGATAAATGGGCTTATTTGCCGCGTTGACCATAGATATTTTGATATCTGTCATACAACTTTTCAACGCTTTCCTGATCAATTAATTGCAGTGGCCCCAACGTCTTTGCGATCCATGTTGTTTTGGCAACGTCTTCGCACATCACAGCGGATTTGACTGCTGCGGTGGCATCTCTACCAATAGCGAAAACGCCGTGGTTCTTCATAATTACTGCAGATGATCGATGTCCGGTAAGTGTTTCAACAACCCCTTTACCAATCGCGTCATTACCAATTAGCGCAAATGGACCTAAAGGAATTTCTCCACCAAATTCATCAGCCATCGCCGTAAGAGCACAAGGAATCGCGCTGTGAATTGCGCTCCAAGCGGCTGCGTAATTTGAATGGGTGTGAACGACGCCACCAACTTCTGGCATTTCTCGGTAGATATATGCGTGTGTAAAGGTATCGCTAGACGGAGAGAGTTCTCCTTCAATAACCTTTCCATCCAAGTCGCAGATGATCATTTGGGATGGTTTTAAATCTTCGTAACTTACACCGCTTGGTTTGATCATAAAACTTTTTCCATCAGACATGCGCTCTGAAACGTTACCGGCGGTCCAAGCAACCAGGCCATATCTCTGAAGATCGATATTCAACTTACAAACTTTATTTTGTAATTCCTCTTTACTCGCCATTTATTTCACCGATCCAGTTAGGGCACGATCTCGTATCGCACGCAGTGAATGCATTGCACCATTGTGGCCGAAACTTTCGTAAAGTTGGTTGTAGAGCTCGTAAAGTTCGTTATAGACCTGGGTGTTCGCTGGATTTGGTTGGTAGCGCTCTTCGGCAACTCCTCCCATTGCAGCCGCCGCGCTTTGTACATTTTTATATGCGTCCGCAGCAACTGCTGCGTGAATTGCTGAACCCAGCGCTGGACCTTGTGCGGATTTAATAATCGTTATCGGCATATTTAATACATCTGCATAAATCTGCATTACAAATCTGTTTTTTATCAATCCTCCGGCTGCGATGAACTCTTTCACCGGAACCCCGGATTCGTTAAAGGTTTGCACAATCTTGCGCGCACCATATGCAGTCGATTCAACGATCGCTCGGTATATCTCTTCTGGTTTTGTTGCGAGCGTCAGACCCATAATTAAGCCTGAAAGCTGATGATCCACCAGTGTTGAGCGATTGCCGCTCTGCCAATCAAGGGCTACTAAGCCATGCGCACCAACTGGTTGAGCGCTAGCTAATTCAGATAAATAAGTATGTATATCTAGGCCCTTAGCGGTTGCGGCGCTTATGTATTCAGCCTGTGCATAGTTATTTGCAAACCAACCGAATATATCTCCGACTCCGGATTGCCCTGCTTCATAACCAAGTGAGCCAGCAATAATTCCGCCGTCGACTACTCCACACATTCCTGGCACTTCTGCAAATTTTTCAGAAACCATCACATGACAAGTTGATGTACCCATAATGGCAACCATCTGTCCGGGATTAACTGCGTTGGCTGCAGCCGCCGTGACGTGTGCATCAACATTCCCGACGGCGACTGCGATTCCTTCTTTAAGTCCGGTCCAGGCGGCAGCTTGAGCAGTTAGCGTTCCAGCAATAGCACCAAGTTGGCCAATCTCGTGTTCGAGTTTTTCGGATATGAAATTTTCAAATTTTGGATTTAGCGTTGCCAAATATTCTTTACGTGGATACATGCCATCTTGATAAATACCTTTATATCCCGCTGTGCAAATATTGCGCACGTACTTTCCGCAAAGTTGCCAGATAATCCAATCGGCTGCCTCAACCCATTTATCCATAGCCTCATAAACTTCTGGTGCTTCTTCGAGTACTTGCAGCGCTTTCGCAAACTCCCATTCAGATGAGATCTTCCCGCCATAGCGCGAAATCCATGGCTCTTTTCGCGCATGAGCTGCTTCGTTGATCCGGTCAGCATGTGGTTGTGCCGAATGGTGTTTCCATAACTTCACAAAGGCGTGCGGGTTTTCAGAGAATTCAGAAATTTCACATAAGGGTGTGCCATCTGATTTAACAGGAAGCACGGTGCAAGCAGTGAAATCTGTTGCGATAGCAATTACATCATCGGGTGATATCCCAGACTCTTTTAAAACTGCTGGAACGGTATTTTTCAGAACTTCAAGATAATCTGCTGGTACTTGCAAAGCCCAATCGGGAGCAAGTTTGGCACCTGAGGTAGGAAGAATGTCTTCTATTACGGCGTGCGGATACTCAAATACTGAAGTGGCTATTTCAGCGCCATCTGAGACGCGCACTAATAGCGCGCGGCCAGAGAGAGTTCCGTAATCAACGCCAATTACATATTTACTAGCGAAGTTTTCTGAAACTGAATCTGGCACCCGAAGAGCCTACCGCAGCACTTATTCATGCTGCTAGAGTTTAAAATCTAAAAACATTTAGAAAATTGGAGTTTTGATGACTGTTGTAACGATTCTTGGTGCCGGCGGCAAGATGGGTAATCGAATTACCAAGCCACTTCTTGAAACAAAGAAGTATCAGCTTCGCTTTGTAGAAAAGTCTGAAGCCGGACAAGCCCGCATTCGCGAGGCCGGGTTACAGGTTATGGAATTAGATGAAGCGCTAAAAGGAACTGATGTTGTAATTTTCACAACTCCAGATGCGTTAGTACGACAAATTTCAGATGAAGTGGTCCCAAAGTTGGATCCAGGAACCAAGATTCTATTTTTAGATCCAGCTGCGATTGCTGCCAGCCGAGTAAAAAAGCGTGAAGACATTAGTTGCTTTGTCTGCCACCCAACTCATCCTCCAGTATTTAGTTTGCTTGGTGAAACCGATCCGGCTGCACGTCGAGATTATTGGGGCGGAGGACTTGCTACTCAAGCGTTGGTGTTTGCAATTGCTTGGGGTACCGAAGAAGAAGCCGATTTGGTCGAGACAATTGCAACGGAAATGTTTGCGCCAATAAGCGCCAGCCATCGAATTACTGTTGAGCAAATGGCGTTACTTGAACCTGCGCTAAGCGAAACACTCATTAACGGTTGTGTTGAAGTTATTACACAAGGCCTGCAAAAAGTAATTGATCTTGGTGTACCAGAGGCGGCGGCGAAAGATTTTTGCATGGGCCATTTACAGATAAGTATCGCCCTCTTATTTGAAGAGTTAAATTGGAAGTTATCTGATGGCGCACTGATGGCATTAAAAAATGCTCAGGGTTCGCTCTTCCGTGATGATTGGGCAGCAATTTTTGAGCCTGAAAATGTTCTTGCTAGCGTTAAACAAATCACCGGTGGGGATAAGTAACTGTAAAAATGAAGCTTGGCGTTTCTAGCTTTACCTTTCCTTGGGCGATCGGCGGCATCGAAGCCGACCACCCGGTGACAATGGACGCCTTTGAGCTATTGGAAAAAGCGCGTGCGCTTAGCGCAGATGTTTTACAAATCGCCGATAACTTGCCGATTGGGCACCTCGGCGATGCCGAGCTCCGAGAGTTAAGAAGTACTGCCGATGGTTTTGGCATTGCTCTGGAAGTAGGTACTCGGGGCATTAAGCCAGAAAATATTGAACGCTTCTTTGCAATCGCTCAAATTCTTGGTTCACCGATATTGCGAGTTGTGATTGATAGCAAAGGGCACGAGCCAGACATCACAGAAATCTGCGATTTGCTGCTTCCATTTGCGCCGAAGTTTAAATCCGCAAATATCAAGTTGGCGATTGAAAATCACGATCGCCTTACTTGCACAGAATTTAACGAGATCATTGATCGCCTTGGTTCTGATTGGGTGGGCATCTGTTTAGACACTGTAAATTCGCTTGGGGCTGTGGAAGCACCGAATACAGTTATTCCCGCACTTGCGCCACGTGCGATAAATGTTCACATGAAAGATTTTGAAATCGTTCGCACCAACGGCCAAATGGGATTTACTGTGCAAGGAACAGCGCTAGGTAAAGGTCGCTTGGATGCTGATTCAGTGATTTCATCTGTTGGTGGAAGTACTCGTGAGATCACTTCCGTTATTGAACTATGGACACCGCGACAAGACAGTTATTTAGCTACGGTTGAACTGGAAGAAGCTTGGGCGAATGAAAGCGTGATGTATTTACGCAAATCGATAGGATCTAACGCATGAATCTAGGTGGATATAACGTAGCAATCACTGGCGGATCTGGAGGAATTGGCTCCGCTCTAGCAACTGGCTTAATCGAAGCAGGAGCAAAAGTATTCAACTTGGATTCAGTCAAACCGGCAGATCAAAGTTCTGATTACATTGCCGTTGATTTAGTCGATGAATCCTCTGTTAAAAAAGCATTTGAGCAGATCGAAAAACTAGATGCAATAATCGTTTCAGCGGGTGTGCAATTAGTTGGAAGTGATTCCAAGATCGCCGATGTCACCCTAGAAACTTGGCAGCGCACCCTCGATGTAAACATGACCGGCGCTTTTCTCTCCGTTAAATACGCGATTCCGTTATTGATTAAATCTGGCCGTGGATCGGTTGTACTAATCGGATCACCAACTGGAATGACAATGGAAGGTGCTGGTTACACCGCATACGGAGCCTCTAAAGCAGGGATGATGGGTTTATCTCGAATCATCGCAGTGGATTACAAAGATGCAGGGGTGCGTTCTAATGTAGTTGTGCCGGGAACGATGGCAACACCGCTAATTAAAAAGATTTGGGATGACCCCGAAAAAGGCCCAGATTTAATTCGGCGGACGCCACTTGGGCGAATGGGCAACCCACGCGATTTGGTGGGAATAGTTAATTGGTTGGTTTCTTCAGATTCATCTTTTGCAACAGCCGCTTCATACGCTGTTGATGGCGGAATGACTGCGCGGTGAGCGAAAATCACTGGCCTGACACAACTCGGGTAACTCACGGTGGTTTCACTTTAGATTTAGCACGTGAAGCAATTAGAAACATTAGATATGAAGGCGTGCAGATAATTGATCTGCTCTACACCGCTATTCGCCCATCAGATTGGTCGACACTGAAATCTGATGAATATGCCGCGGACCTGAAAATTAGCGGAAAAGATTACGAAATAACGATTACCGAATCATTTACTAGCACTCTCGTTGCAACAACAAAAGTAATTCTCTCCGCAGGAAATACTTTCTCTGTTGAGTATGAATTAAAAGGGTTAGCGGAGTATTCGGTTAATCGCTGGGGAATCTGTTTCTGCCTAGATACAGCTGATTGGATGGGAGCAAGTGTTCTATCGTCAGGGAATTCTTATTCACTTTTGCGCGATATCTCTCCACAGAGAGTTGTCGATGGGGTTGTTCAGGGACTCTTTCCCGAATCGCACGAAATGCAATTTATAGCTGCAGACCAACGTTATTTAAATGTGGTTTCTAACGGCAAGGTTTTGGAAGCCGAAGATCAGCGCAACTGGACAGATAACACCTACAAAATCTATAGCGGCTCACTAAAAGAGCCACGGCCTTTCACTACTAGCGCAGGTAGCTCTTGGAAGCAGAAGGTTAACTTTGAAGTTGGTGTGCCCAAACAAAACAGCGCCGATCCGACCAAGATCCTGGTGCGCGAAATTGAGGCGCTTCCAAGTATTGGCCTGCAGTTTAACTCTGATCCGCTTTTGACTCCCGATGATCTAGAAAAGGCTTTGGTCTTGCTAGAAATTGACCATCTTCGAGTTAATTCAGAATCACTTACTCCACAAAAGATTGCGACAACGGCATCTAACGGCCTTATCTTAGAAACCGCTCTGCTCTCTTCGAATCAAAATGAAATATTGAAAGCAGAAGTGGTGCAACTAAGTGAAAGGGTTCCGGCCGGCTCACGCCTCTTAATTCAACGCGAGGGTCGTGAAGTTGTGGAAGCCACTGATCTACCAAAGAATGAATCACTCAATACTTATATTCCCGGGACAGATGCTTACTTAGTTGATCTGCACCGCGAGAAGTTTGAGTTTACTAATTCCGTTTCTTACTCAATTACTCCAACAGTTCATTCAACTGATACCGAAACTATTTTCAAAACACTTTCAACTCAGAAAGAGTCGATAGAATTTGCACAAAAATATCTTGCTCCACAGGTTTTCCTTTCACCCATTACCTTTTCAACTCGCGGTAATCCGGAAACTGGTCATTCCAGAGATCAGAGAATTAATTTTGCTGATCTGGATTCAGCGATGCACATCCGCAAAATCGAAGGCGCTGCTTGGACTCTTGGTTCTATACACGCCGTTGCGAGCGCAGGAGCATTCTCTGGAAGCTGGCATGAACTTTTCGGTGAGTATGGAATTATTTATTCGCAATCTGGAGCAATAAAGTTTTCACCAGTTTTTCACGCCATTTCAGCGCTCGGTGCACATCACGCACATCAAGTTACAATTGCAACATCTCTTGATAATTCGTGGGTGGCATTTGAAAATCGAGAAACGAAAACCATCCTTGTCGCATCCCTTCGCCCTTGGTCGTTGGAAATCACTGCAAAAGTTTTAGCCGGCTATAAATCCATGCAAAGCCTGCGAGGCGAAGATTGCGATACAGCGAGCCAGATTATGGATTGGTGGTCATTTGCCGAGGCGACCCCGATTTCGGCTGATTTTCCCCTAACCCTCACCCCTTTCGAAATAGCCCTAATTCGGGGTTGAAGGCGCTGCCTAAATCCCTCTTGGATGGGTAACAGTTCTGTAACGATCTCAAATTCGCCTTAAATCCCTTTAATTAGGCGTAGACCCTATGTAGTATCGGTCGCGATTGACCCACCTATAGGAGGAAATATATATGGCAAAGCTTTTTTCACGCCGCACTGCAGCAATTGTTGCCGCAGCAGCAGCGTCAATGCTTGTGCTCTCAGCATGTTCAAACAGCGATAGCAGCAGCGACAAAGTTGCAGTTTCGCTAATTACTAAAGATCAGTCAAACCCATTCTTCGTAGCAATGATCAAGGGTGCTACAGAGAAGGCAGAAGCACTTGGCGTAGACCTAACTGTTACATCTGGAGTAGATGAATCAGACTACGCAGGTCAGATCGCAGCGATTGAAAACGCAATCTCTGCAAAGCACGCTGGTATTTTGATCGTTCCAGTGTCAACAGAAGTCAACGCAGCAATCACTAAGGCCCGCGACGCTGGTCTATACGTAATTGCTCTCGACACAGCACCAGATCCTGCTGACATCGTAGACATCACTTTCGCAACAGATAACCGCGAAGCTGGTCTTCTAATCGGTCAGTGGACAGCTGCAAAGCTTGCTGGCAAGAAGGCAACAATTGCTCTTCTAGACATCTTCGATGACCGCATTGTGTCTGTTGACTATATGCGCGACAACGGATTCCTTGCAGGTATGGGAATTGATGTTGCAGATCCAAACGTTATGGGTGACGAAGCCAAGACTGGCAAGTACTCTGGCGGAGATTACGAGATCGTTGGAAACGTAGCAACAGGTGCTAACGAAGACGGCGGCCGTACAGGTCTAGAACAACTTCTTGCTAAGAACAAGAACATCAACGTTGTTTACACAATCAACGAGCCAACAGCAATCGGTGCTTGTGCTGCAGCAGCTGCTGCTGGCGTAAAGCTCGATGTAATGGTTTCTGTTGACGGTGGCGGCGCTGGTATCGGTGCTGTTAAGTCAGGTTGCATCAATGCAACTTCACAGCAATACCCATTGTTGATGGCTGACCTTGGTGTTCAAGCAATTTACGACCTAGTGAAGAATGGTGTACAGCCAACTACTTCAGAAGGTCTTGATTTCTTCAACACCGGCGTTAAGTTGATTACTGATGACCCACAAGAGGGAGTTCCATCAGAGACAACTGAATACGGTCTAGCAAACGCTTGGGGTTAATCCCAGCTCTTTAGTGAATAACTAAAGAAGAGTGTTTAAAGAGGGCGGCTGCTTCGGCAGTCGCCCTCTTTAACTAAAACGGCATATGTAATAAGGTTTTAGCACTAGGGTTCAGTTACCTAATAAGTTCAGTTAAATAAATATTGATAATTTTTAGCTTTGAAAGGATTCCAAGTGAGCCAAGATACGGCCGTCTACGACGCAGCATCAGAGTTTCAGGATCGCGCTTCGTTTAGCCAAAAAATGCAAGCTCTTCTACATAAATATCCATGGCTAAGCTCAACAATGGTGCTAGTTGTAGCATCGCTAATCTTTAGTTTTTTCAATGAAAACTTCTTAACACCATCTAACTTCTCACTTATCCTTCAGCAAGTAGCGATCGTCGGTGCAGTCGCCGCCGGACAGACGCTAATTATTCTGACTGCAGGCATCGACCTTTCTTGTGGTGCGATCGCGATTTTTTCATCTATGACAATGGCAAAATTAGTTCAAGGAACACCTGGCGAAGGAGTACCGGTTGGCTGGTCAATCTGGTTGGCATTCCCAGCCGGATTACTTATCGGAATGCTCGGTGGTGCAATTAACGGCTTCTTAGTAACAAAAGTTAAATTGCCACCATTCATCGTTACCTTGGGTACATTCAACGTCTTTCTTGCCCTTACCCTGACTTTTACAAAGGGAACAGTTCCTTCAATTGAGATGGATCCATTCCTATTAACACTCGGTACTTATGTAAATATCGGACCATTCCGTGTCACAACTGGCGTTCTATTCATGTTCGCTATGTATATGGTTTTGGCCTTCGTCTTGCGTTACACCGCATGGGGACGCCACGTATATGCAGTTGGCGATGACATTGATGCAGCGCGCTTGGCGGGTATTTCAGTTAACCGCGTACTGATGAGCGTTTACATTGTTGCTGGTCTTACCTTCGCACTCGCAGCCTGGATCGTTATTGGCCGCGTTACTGTGGCAAGCCCGAACACAGGTGGTGATCTAAACCTTGATGCGATCACTGCGGTGGTTATTGGAGGTACTTCACTATTCGGCGGCCGCGGCACCATATTCGGCACACTAATCGGCGCGGTTATCGTGGGTGTTTTCCGTAATGGATTGACACTCGCTGGCGTTGACTTGTACTTCCAGCTCTTAGCTATCGGACTTCTTATTATCTTCGCTGTCTCGGTTGACCAGTGGATCAGAAAGGCACGCAAATGAGTAAGAAACCAATTCTGCAAGCAGTTGGAATTACCAAAGCTTATGGTCGAGTTATCGCACTCGATGGCTCTGACTTAGAACTCTTTCCTGGTGAAGTTCTCGCAGTAGTTGGCGATAACGGGGCTGGTAAGTCAACAATGATCAAATGCTTATCAGGCGCTGAAGTTCCTGATGAAGGTCAGATCATTGTTGATGGTCAAGAAGTCTCATTTAAACGACCACAAGATGGACGTCACGCCGGAATCGAAACTGTGTATCAGACACTTGCTGTTGCACCAGCTCTCGATATCGCAGCAAATCTTTTCCTAGGTCGCGAAATGCGTAAGAAGGGTCCACTTGGATCAGTCTTTCGTATGATCGATGGCTCCGGAATGCGTAAGGCTGCGAAAGAACATATTTCAGCTCTTGGTATCGGAACAATTCAGAACATTGCACAGGCCGTTGAAACACTCTCTGGTGGTCAGCGTCAGGCAGTTGCAGTAGCTCGCGCTGCTGCATTCGGCCAGAAGGTGATCATCCTTGATGAACCAACAGCAGCACTTGGTGTTCGTGAATCACGTCAGGTTCTCAAGCTAATTGAGTCTCTTCGTGATCGCGGTATGCCAGTTATTCTGATTTCACACAACATGCCTCAGGTCTTTGAAGTTGCAGATCGCATCCAGGTACAACGCCTCGGAAAGCGCGCTGCAGTTGTTACTCCAAAGAGCCACACAATGAACGATGTTGTTGCGATTATGACTGGTGCTATGACAGTTGATAAGAAAGACCAAGCACTCAGTTCAGTTCGTTAATCTCTAAGTAAAAGTAGACCTAGCAACAATGGCCACTCCGGTTCGTATTGAATCGGACGTGGTCATTGTTGGTTCTGGGATGGGTGGAGCAACAACTGCCTATGCCCTGGCAAATAAGGGAGTAAAGACCTTGGTTTTAGAACGCGGCGAACGCATGCCGCGCGAGCCAGAGAACTGGTCACCCTCAGAAATCTTTATGAAGACTCGGTACAAGCCCAATGAAAAATGGTTGGATGAGAAAGAAAAGGAATTTGTTCCCGGCGTTCATTACTTCGTCGGCGGAAATAGCAAAGTTTATGGCGCATCCCTTCCCCGTTTTAGCCGATTCGATTTCGGATTAATTAAGCACCAAGAAGGAATATCACCAGCTTGGCCTTTTTCATATGATGATTTAGAGCCGTATTACTACGGCGCAGAAGAGTTGTATCGCGTTCACGGTGATGCCCAAAATATTTACGGTAATACGCGCAGCACTCCATTTCCGTATCCCGCAATGAAACATGAGCCTTACGTTGAAGAACTCGGTAAGCGATTAACCAAGGCGGGTGTGCGCCCACATTCGAATTCTATGGGTATTGACTTGGGACCAGGTGGAAAGTGCATTCGCTGTAAGACCTGTGATGGTTTTGTTTGTAAGTTAGATGCCAAAAGTGATGCAGAAGTAAATGCTTTAAATCCTGCGATCGCAACTGGCCACGTAACATTGATGACCTCGGTACAGGTAAATCAAATTGTTTTATCGGATGATGGAAAATCGGTAAGCCACCTGGAAGCTACTCGCAATGGGGAGCAGTTAGAAATTCACGGCAAGAAGTTTGTGATCTCTGCTGGTTCGGTAAATACCGCAGCGCTCTTGCTCCGCTCTGGCGTTGCCAATTCTTCTGATCAAGTTGGTCGCAATTTTATGATGCATAACAACAGCCATATTGCCGCTGTAGACATGCGGCGCAAGAACGATGTCACCTTCCAGAAGACACTCTCTTTCACGGACTGGTACTTAGATGGCGGCAAAGGTTATCCGCTCGGCGCCGTTCAGTTAATTGGAAAAGTCCAAGGCATAATGATGAAATCTTTCGCCAAGCACGTTCCACTTCCACTGCTTAATTTGATTTCAGATCACAGCGTTGAATTCGTGGTGATGAGCGAGGATCTACCGCACCCTGATAACCGAGTAACTATCGCTAAAAACGGAGCGATTAAGATCGCCCGCAAATCTGTTGGTATGAAGACACATATGGAACTTCTGCGCCGCGCCAAGAAAGTATTGCGCAAGGCGGGATATCAAGGAATCTTCAGACAGCCTTTCGATATTTCAATGAACTCACATCAATGTGGGACAACTGTTGCTGGCAATGATCCGCGCACCAGCGTCGTAGACGGTTACTGCCGCAGCCACGATCACCACAATCTTTACTTAATTGATGGTGGATTCTTCCCGTCATCTGCGGCGATGAATCCGGCGCTGACTATTGCTGCGCAAGCACTGCGCGTTGTTGCCGAATCCGATCTGGCGAAAGTTTAAGAAAGCCCCAAGACGCGCGTAAGTTCGTTATGCAAATCTTTAGGATCGACCGAAACTCCAGTCCAGTATTCAATTGCGATAACCGCCTGATTAACCACCATTCCTAAACCTTGCAACGTGGTCGCTCCGCGCTTACCGGCTTCGGTTAAGAAGTATGTCTGTGGTGGATTGACAATTACATCTGCCGCCAACATTCCGGGGCGGATTGAATCAAAGTCAATATCTTGTTGTCCTTCGGTATTAACCATTCCCATTGAAGTCGAGTTAATTACTACTTCGGCATCGAGGGGAATTTCATAAGTTTTATTCCACTCCACAAATTCAGCGCTGGCTTTAGTTTTATCGTTTAATAACGCGGTCAGCTCTTCTCCGCGAGCGCGAGAACGATTTACAACATAGAACTTACTCGCACCCGCTAAAGCGAGTTCAACCGCAATTGCCCGCGCTGCGCCACCTGCGCCAAGCAGAACAATGGTTTTTCCAGTCGCAGGAGTGATCTCTAAAAAAGATTTAAGAAAACCTTTGCCGTCGGTATTTTCACCAATTAATTTGCCGTCGCGATTTACCGCGCAATTCACTGCGCCAATTAAGGAAGCGGATTCCCCCAGGCTATCTAAATACTTGATCACTTCAACTTTGTGCGGGATCGAGCAGTTAAAACCCTTCCAATTCATTGCTTTAGCGCCTGCTACAGCCGCGCCTAGCTGGTCTGGGTTCACTTCACAGTTGATGTATCGATAGTGCAGGTTATTGGCCTTAAATGAGGCCTCAACCATTGCGACCGTTGGATTTGAGTCAGAACCTTGCGAGAAACTGCCAGTTAATTCGTGGAGGAAAGATCCGCCTATATCCATAGTCATGTTCAGACCTTATCGCGCCAGTTATGATCAGCCAATGGCCGCGACATTTTTACAACGAATCGCATCGGCACCTATTTCTTGGGGAATCTGTGAAGTCCCAGGTTGGGGCGCAATGTTGCCAACAAAACGTGTGCTATCTGAAATGACCAGCCTTGGTTTACCCGCAACAGAACTTGGTGCACCAGGATTTTTCTCAGATGATTCCGCAGAACTTAAAGATCAATTAGCGGAGTTTAAAATGTCGATGATCGGTGGATTTACTCCAGTTGTCTTGCACGATAAGTCACAGGAGAAAGCCACAATCGAAGCGGTGCTGAAGACAAGTAAGAAATTTCAAGAGATCGGCGCAACGCATTTAGTTTCATCCCCAGTGCAAAGTTGGGACTGGGCTAACCCTGAAGAGCTCACCAACGATGAAGTAAAACAATTCTTTAAAGTTCTGGCCGAAGTGGATCAAATTTGTAAAGATCACGGACTTGTTCAAGTTGTGCATCCTCATTTACAGACCGTTGTTGAAACCAAGCGAGATATAGATCGCGTCGTAGAAAACTCAGATGTAATGTGGTGTTTAGATACCGGGCATATGACAATCGGTGGCCAAGACACTGTTGAATTTGCCAAGAAATATGCCAGTCGCGTTGGCCATGTGCACTTAAAAGATGTAAATATGAAATCTGTGCCACCTGTGCTTGCTCGCCAGCAGAGCATTATGGAAGGCGTTCAGAAAGGTTTATTTACTCCACTCGGTCAAGGCGATGTGCCAATTCTCGAAACAATCTTGGCACTAGAAAGCGCTGGCTATCAAGGATGGTATGTCATTGAACAAGATGTTGCAATCACTGGTGAAATGCCAGGAGTTGGCGAAGGCCCAATCACGGGTATGAAACAATCTGTAGATTATTTACACAACGTAGTTTCACCTGCTGTAGCAAATTTAAAAAGCAAATAAGAAAACGAACTGGGAGCAAAAGTGTCTGATATTCGCGTAGGTGTCATCGGTGTAGGAATCATGGGCGCAGGTCACGCTAGATACATAACTGACTCAGTTGACGGAGCAATTGTCACAGCGTTCTTCGATCTTGATGCAGCGCGGATGGATGCCCTAGCGAATGAGTTATCCGCTAAATCAGGTGCCACAATTAATAAGCACTCCTCGGTCGCTGATCTAATCAATGACCCAACCGTGGACGCGGTAATAATCTGTTCACCCGATGGCCTTCATCCAGAACATCTCGAACTCTGCGTCAAGGCCGGAAAGCCAACGCTCTGCGAGAAGCCACTTGCTCCCCGTTTAGAAGATGCCAAGAAGATCGCTGAGATAGTTAAGTCATCCGGAGTTCCTGTTGCCCTCGGATTTATGCGCCGTTTCGATCCAGGTTACATTCAATTGAAGAAAGAGATTCAATCTGGAAAATATGGTGAGGTTGTGCAGATCCGCGCAGTAACGCGCAATGTTGCCTCTCCTGGCGCTACGACGGCCGGCATGATTTCAAACTCTGCAGTCCACGAATTCGATATTGCACGCTGGTTGCTGGAAGAAGAATTCACCACTGTTTCTGTGGCATATGCCAAGAAAACGACTCACGCTGTTCCAGATATTCACGATGTGATCAGCATTATTTCCCATACTGAATCAGGTGTGCTGATGACTGTCGATAACTGCGCAAATAGCACTTATGGGTACGACGTTCGCGTGGAAGTTTTAATGCAAAACGGCTCGCTAGAACTAAATAACCTCGGTGATTTAACGATTAGCTTTGGATTTGAACTTCCTGCTCGCAAAGCCGGACGCCTTCACGATAACTGGATCGGTCGCTTCACTGATGCTTACATCGGTGAATTGCGCGCTTGGGTTGCATCAATTAAAGATGGTGTTACAAATCCAAACTTAGCCACCGTAGATGATGGCATCGCTGCCAGCATCGCCTGTGAAAAAGGTATTGCTTCGCTTTAAAGCGCATCCATAACTGTGATCGTCTCACCAAATACATAATTTGGTCCGATCGCCTGCCACGCTCTGCTGTTCTCATTAACCATGTGCGCATCCCAAGATGGGCGATCGCTCCAGATCTCCCAAACGTTTACGACATCTGGTTTCTGGGTATCGCGATAGATATCAATAAATTCGCAGCCGGCTTCGGTGCGAATTACCGCAATATGGCTCTTGAGTTTTGAAACGAACTCATCAAATTGGCCAGGCTTTACATTTACTTCAACGAATAAAAAGACTTTGCTCATGTGCCTCACGGTATCTCTTTTTTGACGCAATAAAAAGAAAAGCCTTCCGGTGTGAAAGGCACCGAAAGGCTCATCTCGTGCGCGCGAAGGGATTCGAACCCCTAACCTTCTGATCCGTAGTCAGATGCTCTATCCGTTGAGCTACGCACGCCCATTTACTTGAATTACAGGTTAACACCTGTCTGCGAATAGTACAGGCTTTTCAAAGCCCACCCAAACCTAGTAATTCTTCGCGTAAAACTGCCTTTTTCCGTGGCTTACCAAGCGGCTCTCCAGCGGCTACTTCTGCTGCATTAATCAATTCCCAATGTGATTGCGAAACGAACTTTTTATCTTGGAGTAGATCACTAACATCGCCGTTATCTTTTGCTGACTTTAAATCCTCAACTAAAAGCTTCATTACATCTGATGCATCAGATTTATTTGTGCCAATTACACCGGATGGCCCACGCTTAGCCCAGCCAACGACATAAAGATTCTCATTGACGCGGCCATCGGTGTTTAGAACTTTGCCGCGTTCATAAGGAATTCCTGGGATGTTCTTTGCTTCATAACCAATCGCTGTAATGACAAGCCCACATTTAACTGTAAATTTTTCATCGCTTCCGGTTTTTTGGAAAACAACTTCCTCTACCTTGCCAGCGCCCTTGATTTCAATTGGTGTGGCTGAAAATTGGAATTTTATTGTGCGATCGTGGCTAGTGGGTTCTTTTTCAGAAATCAGTAGCATCGCATCAAGATTGCTCTTAGTGTCTTTTTCAATAGCATCACCGGCGCGAATAATCGCAGCCTCAACATCAGTTTTATTCATAAGTACATTGGTGTGCTCTAGTTTTGGAAGATCGCGTAGTTCAGGTGAGGTAAAAGCTGCGTGCTCAGGTCCGCGCCGAGCACTAATTATCACTTCACGAATCGTTGATCCTTTTAGGGCAGCTAATGCATGATCTGCAGTATCTGTTGGGTCTAACTCGCTTGGCTCGAGCGCCAACATTCGCGCAACATCCATTGCAACATTACCAGCGCCAATCACAACGGCGGTTTCGCAATTAAGTGGAACTTCAACGCTGTAGAAATCTGGATGAGCGTTGTACCAAGGTACAAATTGAGCGGCTGATAGAGAACCGGGTAGTTCTTCGCCTGGAATCCCAAGCTTTTTACCCACGGCAGAACCAGTTGCAATTACCACCGCGTCATACATATCTCGAAGCTGCTCGATTGAGATGTCGGTACCGAGTTCGACTCCACCGAATAAACGGAAATTTCCAGCTGTTGCTACCTTCTCAAAGACCTTTGATACCGTTTTAATCTTTGGGTGATCCGGTGCGACGCCACTGCGAACCAATCCCCAAGGGGTCGGTAGTCGCTCGATCATATCTATCGTGAATTGCAATTCTTCGCTTTGCAAATTCTGTAAGGCTTGCGCTGCAAAGTATCCAGCTGGACCTGCGCCAACGATTGCTACTTTATAAGACGCCATAGTTCAGTCTATTCATATGCGATGCAAAATTACAGCTTTCCAAAAATAAATTTGTACAAATTTTTTGTTCCAGCAAATTTCTGGAAATTCTTAAAAACGAAAGCGGTTCGAATTAGTGGGGCAGTAAAACCGAAAACTCTTTGGAATACCATCGCACGAGCCCGCAAATCTGGCTCTGTACCCCAGCGACTTCCTGAACTATCTTCAGAGTGGATGGCAATCGTGATTGGCAAGAAAGTAGCAGACCCGCCGGCCTTGAGCAGATCGGTAATAAATATGTATTCATCACCCAAGTAATTCTCTGCACCTGCACCGAAATTCTCGTCGAAGTTAACTCTCTTACTTCTTATGCTATCTACTCGCACGATCATTTCGATTGTTCCCGCTTTGGCAGAGTTAAATCTCGTTAATTTCTCTTCTCTAGTTGGATAAGCCTTACGCAGTACTCCATTGGCATCAATGACTTGAGCGAGAACTAGATCGCAATTCGGATGGGCCTCTAAATACGAAACTGCGGACTCGATGCCTTTGCCGATAAATGCGATGTCATCGTCAGCGAATAATAGATACTTGGTTTTCGTACTTCTTAAAACTGTATTCCGGCTCTTTGTCACACCTTTTTCGCTGGTTGTTACAGAGTTAAACTCGAAATTGGTAGGTAGCGCAAAATCAATATTGCTTGGATTCTGGATAGATATAAAGATCTCGTGTGGCAAATCCACTTTTGACGGAACTATATTCTTTACTCGATCGGCAAGAGTTGAGTAGCCGATCGTAAGAAGTTTATCTGCCATTAGATTTTTGGCTTACTCGCTGTTTGTGCGCGCTCTTGCAAATCTCATCAAGGCGGTTGCAATATTGGAGAAATTAGAATTTTGCATTTTTAGGCCGAAGAAGAGCACGATTGTGTTCGAGGTACTGATTCCACCAATATAGCTAAGGTAAATCAAAACTCCCAAGAGAATCAACATCGCAATCCCAGAAATAAGGATTCCGATCTCCCCTGATTTTATTCGGGTGCCGATACGCACAGCATTTGTGATTTGTTCCTTGTTCTTTCTTGCTGTTACAAACCCGCGCTGTGCATCTATCTGGCTACTAAACAACTTTCCGTAAACTTGAAAAATCGCTAGTACTACAAGGATGTTAATAACTGCGAATTGCCAACTTAAATATGCGAAGAAAAGTATGACGACGCCGAGCTGCGTAATGGTGCTAAGAATGTTTGTTAACTCAAAGGCCAGAGACCAGCGCCAGTTCTCCTTTGCGGTGGGGACATCAGCGCTTGAAGCTTTAAATGCATTGTCGAAGAATCTGACCTTATATACACGTTGGAGAAAGTGCCCTGCTTTGGTTATCCCAAAAAATAGGAAGAATCCAATAACTAGAATTATCAGATTTGTCTTGCTCACAGTTTTTTCAAAAGAAATTATATTTGTAAATAACTTTGCAACCGCGAGTTCAGAGACAGAAATCATGGCGGCAATGAGAACCAAGCCCAAAAGAATGTATCGATCTCTGGTTGTTGTAAATAGCGCCTTGACGGCGTATATCAACTCTTTGGCGACTATCAGCATTACTTAATTATTCCTCAAGTTGAAAGAGGTTACAATTTCAGCGGTACGTCCCGTAGTTATAGAAACCACAATATCTATAGGCGTTTGCGGAACGGTATTTACCTTCATAAGCGGTAATCTATCGTGCTGAAGCGTCTCTTAAGCGGTAGTTAGGTCGAGAAGGTAGATATGGCGAAGCAAGTCGTAACAAACGCAATCGTTTGCTCCTTTTATACAGGCGATGATTATTACAAGGGCCACGCCGCCAGACTTAAGGCCAATCTAGAATCTCTTGGTATTCCTTATGAATTACGCGAGATCGCAAAGAAACCAGGTGATGATTGGGCAGACATTTGTCGCAAGAAAGTTGGATTTATCGCGGAAGTGTGTGCTACTAATCCTGAAAAGAAAGTTTTCTGGATAGATGTTGATTGCGAAATTTTCTCTCTGCCAGATTTTGTTCTTAATTCAACTGCAGATGTAATTGGATTCCAGCGCGGATTCAGTACTCCCGCAAGTATCGGTTATGAAAATCGAAGCCGTTTTTGGGAACCCTGCTTCTGGGGAATCAATACAACAGCACCGGCAAGGCGAATGGTTGCCGCGGCCGCAGAATTTGAAGCAGTGGCAACAGTTAAGGCGACCGATGACTTCTTCTTTGAGGCCGCTTGGCGAGCTATTTCACCACTCATGACCTTCCAAATTATCCCTTCAAATTGTGCCGTTGATAAAGGTAGGGGTTCTCTTGAAGGACATGAAGCGTTCTTTAGATTTGGATCTAGCGGACAAGTAGATAATTTCAAGAAAAAAGTTCAGCAACACAAAGGAAAAAAGAAAAGGAAGTTAGCGCCAAAGCGCCAAATTCTAGAATTCGCCAAGATGGTTGAAGAAAAGCTTCCAGAAAACTTATCCGCTAAAACTCGCTCAATAGTAGATGCCGCAGGTATAACAGGATTTTTGACTAGTAAGAAACACAATGATTTGAGTAGCAAACTTGTTGCACAGATTCTCGCCGCCGGTAAATCTGGAGATATAGAAAAATTCAATAGCTCCATCACGCTGTTGCAGGGCACTTCGTTGCCAAATAGAAATGAAAGTGCGGCGATTAAGGCAGCGACATCCTTCTTAAGTTACTCGTCCAAGCCAGACAGCAAGAAAATTTATCTATCCTGGTGGGAAAATCCATACCCAGGCAATTACGGTGATTGGCTGACGCCTTACATCTTTAGTCATTACACGAACAGTAAAATTCTCTTTCACAGTTTAACGATCCGCTCGACTAAGAAACATATAGTTAGTCTCGGATCTGTAGGACGATTTATAAAAAGTAACTCCATTGTGGTTGGCACCGGAGTGAGCTCATTCAAGCACCCGCTCAATCCAAAGGCCGATTACATCTCTGTGCGAGGTCCACATACCGCTCATCTGTTGGTTCAATCAGGCGGCCCAAAAGTTGAAAACTTTGGCGATCCGGCAATAGTTCTGTCAAGAATTTTGCCACTGACTCGAGGTGCAACTAATGGCAGAGTCGCTCTCGTGCGCCATTACACGCACCTGCAGGCTCCTGTACTTCTTCCAAGTAATTTTGACGAATTATCTGTCAAGCTTTCACATCCTGATGACATTGTTGCCTTCATAAAGAAACTCAATGAATATGACAGTGTTGTAACCAGTGCCATGCACGTACTAATCACTTGTCAGAGTTACGGAATTCCTTGTGCGCTCGTAGTATTTAAAGGATTCGAAGAATATGTGCACGGCGATGGAATCAAGTATCTAGATTACGCTTTAGGTGCAGGCGTAAAGGCGATGAGCCCGACACCCATTAATCCAAAGTTGGATTGGAACGAGATAAGTCCGCTTATTGAAACAATTCAAGTTGCGAATTCGAAAATTGCAGAAGTCGAAGCCGCAATCAAAGAAGCGTTGCGCCGAGTCTAGATTTATCTCAAAGCAAAACTTGCTACAGAGCAAGGTTATCCAATAATACGTTTCTGCCTTGAAATTTCACTGATAGTCCTTCTGAATCTAGTGATACCGACAGAATTTTAAGTCCTTCAGGAACCGTAATACTTCTTGCGCTTCGGCTCTTAATCTCTTCCTGAATATCTGCAGGTAGAGATGATGCTGGGACAGGGCTACCCAGCACCGAGACGCTCTTAAGTTGGAAGTAAATTTCGTTATTTGAATACTGTGGAACGAGTAAAGCCTTGCCAAGCCCACCCGTGCCAACTGATATTTGCAAAGCATTTTCAATTATTTCTGCGTCTTGGAATTCAGATTGACTTAAAATTGTTGATGCGGGAATCGTGGAGGTAATCTCCAGAAATCCAATTTGATTTGGTTGGGCTTTACTAATGTCCCTCACCGATATTGCAAGCGACGTTTTTCTATCGCTCCCCTTTAGCGTGTATTCATCAATATCGATATTTATCGTTTTGATCGAATCTGATTTTATGTTGCTGGGTATGTCTATAAAAGGTATCGATGCACTTATTCCCGATGCGCTCGGTAGCTTCTCCTTTACGCGAATTTCGATCTTTGAAGAAATCGCATTTTCGGCGGTAATTGCAGTGGCGCCTAAAAGGAGAGAAACGGATGTAGTTGCGATCAAGGTTAACTTTTTACGATTCATTCGCGGGAGACTACATAAGTAACATTAATAATCCCTGAGAATGGAGCAAGTGTGAATCTGGAGCGGAGACGAGGAGATTTGAACTCCTGAAGGCGATTAAACCTTACCTCGTTAGCAGTGAGGCGCACTCGACCGGGCTATGCGACGTCTCCAAGTACAGGTGAAGTATACATCTCGTTCAGCGGCGGATTCTACGCACAATCACCCAAGTAATTAGGGCCAGCAAGAGAATCTCGACCCATTGCCAGAATGAAATTGGAAATGGTTTATGTGATGGCAGATCTGGGCTTTCAATTGAAGAAGTTTCAGTGATTGTAAATTCCGCAAATACACCTGCGTGATCTGTGGCATATGGTGCTTTATATCCGATGATTTGCGAAGTTGTTACATCAATTCCATTTTTTGTAAATATGTAATCTAAGCGATCAGTAAATCCATATTCATTACCCATTGCTTGTCCAGCTTTTAATCGGTCTGGATCTGGACCAGTTAATAGCGCATCCATTCCCCACGTGTAAGTAGTTGGATCACTTGCATCGGGTCCAGCATCGTTAAATCCTGCATCTTGCATTAAGCGGTATGCGTTGCACTTACTGTCACCCGCCGGACATTCTTCGCTTGCCGTTGGTTGCAAACCTGGATTAGCCGCATTTGCCGGACGCGGATCGCGAGGATCAGAATTGAAATCACCAATAATCACCAGCGGCATCTTGGTTTCCTTTACATCGGATATCAATTGCGTAACTTGTTTTGCTGCGTTAGGGACTTTATTTTCATCCCAGATTGATTCCAGGTGAGTTGTAATGAATCTGACTGGGATTCCAGAAATCTTAATATCGGCCCAGGTATAACCGCGATAGATTGTCATAATCGTTGGCACAATGCTGTAACTGGCTTCATACTCCGTATTGCCAACTTTAATTACTTGATCTGATAAAGATTTCTTAATCGCCAAAGCATCACCTATTTGAAAGCCACAAGCTGCTTGGTCTTTACCAAATATCTTCTGAAAGCGCTCTGGGTCTTTGACCATGGTTAAAAATGGAATCGGGTTTATTGAGTAGCCTGGATTAAAGGCGGTGGTGCCATCTTTGCTCGCCAAGACATAATCGCCACCGAGTGCTTCCAAGAGCTGATCTGTGAAGTTAAATACCTCGGTTTTCTTGCTCCAGGCGTTCTTTTTGCAGTACCAAATTGTGGCCTCCTGTAGGCCGATCACATCAGGTTGATATTTTTTGATTTCCGCCGCTAAGGCGACGGAACGTTTAGAGAAATCATTTTTATTTACTTGATCCCACATAAATTGTGCGGCAGCCGGCATATTCGGAATCAACTCGAGGGCAACCCCAACATCGGCACCTAGATAGATATTGCGGGACATAACGGTTACGGTTGGTTCCACAGAATTCGCTGAGGGAGTAATCAAAATAGATGCAATTAATGAGGCGAATAGCCCGGCAATCACCCCTCGTAATTTCATGGCTTCATTATGTACTCTTAGCGATATGAATGAGAAGGTGGAAGCCCCCGAAGTTAACGACGTGCGATCTTACGATGTTGCACCGCCTGCGGGTTATGCAGAATTTATGCGCACCGGTTGGGCACCTTCAAATCTAGAAGGGCTGCAGCCACTTGAAGTTGTGACTTATGCATTTACTCGCCGCCAAGTTTTATCGGCAGCGTTTCCAAATATTCGCCTGGTGATTCCTTCAGGTAATTTTAAAACTCGATCTAATGACACTGAATATGCATTCCGCCCACACAGCGCATTTGCTTACTACAGCGGCGTACAAGGATCAGATGCGGTTCCTGATTCAGTTTTGGTGATGGAACCAAATGAAGCTGGCGGCCACGATTCATATCTTTATCTACATCCGCGTTCAACTCGCGAAACCGATGCTTTTTATACCGACCGAAAATATGGCGAACTTTGGGTGGGCCGTCACTTCACACTTGATGAAGCAAATGCGGTTTATCAAATTCCAACTCGTGATGTAGAAAAAATCGAAGATTTACTTCGCTTCAGCAAAGAGACTTTGTTGATTCGTGGTGAAGATGCGCTGATGGATAAGTTAATTTCAAAGAGCCCACGTGAAGCCGAGTTTCTAACCTTCACATCCGAACAGCGCTTAGTAAAAGATGGATACGAAGTTGGCGAATTGCAGGAGGCGGTTAATGCAACCGGTCGCGGTTTTAGCGATGTAATTGCCGCTCTTCCTGCAGCGGCAGAACATCCGCGCGGCGAAAGAATTGTGGAAGGAGCTTTCTTCGGGCGGGCACGGTTAGAAGGTAATGACATTGGGTACACAACGATTGCTGCCGCTGGCTCGCATGCCTGCGTTCTTCATTGGATTCGCAACGATGGCGCTGTTCGCAACGGCGAGCTGTTGCTACTAGATGCTGGCGTTGAAATGGATTCTTATTACACCGCAGATATAACTCGCACCTTGCCGATAAATGGAAAATTTACGCCTGCACAGCGCGCTTTATATATGTTGGTTTATGAGGCGCAACTAGCCGGATTCGCAGCGGTAAAACCAGGAGCACAATTCTTGGATATCAACCGCGCTTCACAACGAGTACTCGCTGAAGGTTTAGCGAATATGGGAGTTTTAACAATCAGCGCAGAAGAATCAATGAAGCCTGAAGTTGGTCTGCATCGCCGTTGGACTTTACATGGAGTAAGCCATCACCTGGGGTTAGATGTGCACGATTGTGAGCACGCGCGTCAAGATATGTATCGCGAAGGAATTTTGCGCGAGGGAATGGTTTTAACTGTAGAGCCAGGACTTTATATCCAACCTGATGATGAACTATTCGCACCCGAGTATCGCGGGATCGGTATCCGCATCGAAGATGATGTCGTTGTTACTGCGGATGGATATCGCAATTTAAGCGAGTACATTCCGCGTCACCCCGATGCAATTGAAGAATGGATGAAAGCTGTCCAGCAGGAGCGATAAGATTGGCTAATGACTCAATCGCTAATCCACGCTCGCGGGCTAACTAAGAAGTTCGGTGATTTCACCGCAGTTAATGGGATTGATTTCGACGTTGTTAAAGGCGAATCCTTTGGACTGCTCGGCCCTAATGGGGCTGGAAAATCAACTGCTATGCGGATGATCGGGGCCACCTCACAGCGCACATCTGGTGATCTCACGATTCTTGATAAAGATCCAGATAAATTTGGTCCACAAATTCGCGCCCATCTTGGAGTTGTTCCACAGCAAGATAATTTAGATACCCATTTAAGTGTTACTGAGAATCTTTATATTTACGGACGTTACTTTGGGTTGAGTCGTAAATTTCTAAAGGGGAAAATAGAGGAGCTTTTGACTTTTGCTCAACTTGAAGAGAAGCGAAATGCAAAAGTTGAATCGTTAAGCGGTGGAATGAAGCGCCGCCTAACGATTGCTCGGGCCCTGGTGAGCGAACCTGAAATTTTAATGCTTGATGAACCAACCACTGGGTTAGATCCACAAGCGCGACACATTTTGTGGGATCGCCTCTTTAGGTTAAAAGAAGATGGTGTAACACTGCTGATTACAACTCACTTTATGGATGAGGCCGAACAACTCTGTGATCGCCTGGTTGTTATGGATAAAGGCGCAATTATGGCCGAAGGAAGTCCGGCACAACTTATTAAGGATTATTCGACGAAAGAAGTCTTAGAAGTCCGTTTTGGCTCAGAACGTAATGCGCATATGGCAGATGATTTACGTCAGCTCTGTGACCGCATAGAAGAGTTGCCAGATCGCATCCTGATGTACACCGAAGATGGTGAAGAGCTGTTAGAACGCGTTTATAAAAAAGGATTCCATCCAAAGACCTCACTTGTGCGCCGCTCTTCACTGGAAGATGTATTCCTGCGCTTGACCGGAAGAACGCTGATCGATTAATGAGTTCTTTCCAAGCCAGACAAGGTTCACTCAAGATTGTTAACACCGCGAAAGTTACTGCACGTGGCGCCCTCTTTGTTACGGAAGCGCGACTGCGGAACATGCTCAAATGGGTTTGGTTGATCTTTGCAATTGCGATCGCCAACCCCGTTCTATATCTAGTTTCAATTGGCCTCGGGCTAGGTTCTTATATTGATCAGAACACCGGAGTAACGGGTGTTGATGGGGTCTCGTATCTAACTTTTCTCGCGCCAGCCTTACTAGCAACCGCTGCAATTCAGGGAGCGATGGATGAGAGTGTCTACCCAACTCTCGAGGGATTTAAATGGCATAAGAATTTTTACTCAATGAATGCTACTCCACTAAGTGGAAATCAAATTGCAATGGGCGTTTTCTTCAATAGTCTGATCCGCACTATCTTTACCGCTGTTCTATATTGGTTTGTGATGCTGGCATTCGGAGTTCTTGATTCCCCACGCGCTTGGCTTGCCATCTTTACCGCTGTTATGGCTGGCGCAGCATTTGGCGCATTTATGCAAGCGTTGGCCGGCTTCCTTGAAAATGAGAATGTCTTCTTTACTATCGTTGAGCGATTTATCATTATGCCGCTCTTCTTATTCTCAGGCACTTTCTATCCACTAACGAATATGCCAATTTTCCTGCAATGGATTGGCTGGATTTCACCACTTTGGCACGCAACTGAATTAGGGCGCTGGTTAACCTACGGGTCAGAGATTTCTACTCCAATGCTCTTGCTGCACTTCATATTCTTAAACTCAATTCTTATCTTCGGATTAATTGCATCACGCCGAATCTTTACCAAAAGGCTAGGCAAGTAATGATTATTCTGACCGCGGTCGCTATCGCTGAAGCGCGCATGGGTAAACCGGGCGAAAAGTATTATTCGGGGCGCTCGAGAGCGATCATGGAGCGCGCCTACATAGCCTTTAAATCATCAACTTGGTTAATTGTCATCTCCGGATTCGTTGAGCCCGTGCTCTTTCTTCTCTCATTTGGCTATGGGCTAAAGGATCTAGTTGGCGATATGACCGTTGCGGGTCAACCGGTAGGTTACGTAGCATTTATTGCACCAGCGCTTCTTGCAACTAGTGCCATGAACGGCGCGATTTATGACTCAACCATGAATGTTTTTTTCAAGATGAACCACGACCGCGTTTATCACGGAATGCTTGCAACTTCCCTTGGGCCAATGGATGTCGCACTTGGCGAAATTAGCTGGGCGTTGCTGCGTGGTTTCTCATACGCCGTCGGCTTTATGGCTGTAGTCGTACCACTTGGACTTGTTCCAAGCGCTTGGGGAATCTTGGCAATTCCTGCAGCAGTCTTGATTGCTTTTGGTTTTGCATCATTTGGAATGGCGGTGACCTCATACATGAAGTCATTCCAACAACTGGAAGTAATCAATATTTTCTTACTGCCAATGTTTCTTTTCTCCGGATCTTTCTATCCGCTTTCAGTTTTCCCAGAGTGGTTGCAGACTGTGATTCGTCTCTTTCCTTTGGCCCACGCCATTGATTTAGTTCGCGGATTGACGCTGGGGAATGTTTCTTGGTCACTTCTTGAGCATGTAGCGTATTTCGTCGTGATGATTGTTGTTGGGCTGTTCTTTACGACAAAGCGCCTTAACGCCTTATTTATGCGTTAAGCAGCTAACTGAAGACCTAGATAAGCCGCGGCTAGACCAAAGCCAAGTGACATAACCAGGTTAACTGTAATCTCCTTGTATCGCTTTAACTCAAAGCCGAGATAGATATCGAGCATGAAAGTTGACCAAGTTGTGAAAGCTCCGGCAAAGCCAACGGCTATGAGATCGTGAACTTGTTCCGTTTTGTTGAAAGTTAGTCCGATTACAAATGAACCAATAACATTTACCAAGAAAATTCCGTAAGGCTTACTGGAGAATTTTCTAATATATTGATCAATAGCAAAGCGAGCAGGTGCGCCGATTGCTGCGCCTAAAATCACGTACCAAGTCTTCATTTGCGCACCGGAATAAGTTTGCGGCTAAGCGGTAAGACAAGCACAACGATAAGCAAGCTTAAGAATATGTTTTCTGCCAAGAAGAGCGCGCCACCAGAAGCTGGCTCGACTACTTGCACAGTAACCGCTGAAAAAGTTGTCATTCCGGCGCAGAAGCCGGGTAGCAATAGATGACGGAGTTCGGTTACACCGCGGCGTTCCATTAAAACTAACAACGCGCTGGCAAGGGCGACGCCCATTAAATTTGCAGCAAGAGTTCCGTTGCGATCATCAGGAATGACAACGGACAGTCCGAAGCGGACCAAAGTTCCTGCTACTCCGCCTACGGCAACAAGTAGCAGTGACTTCATCTTTAGCTGCGCTTTTCTCTCTTTAAGAGACCGGCGAACATGCGCGCTGGATCGTATTTGATATCAACAACACGTTCCTTCATCGGAATGATTGCATTATCGGTGATCTTGATGTGCTCTGGGCAAACTTCAGTACAGCACTTGGTGATGTTGCACATTCCCAAGCCGTGTTCTTCTTGCGCGGTGCGCTTGCGATTTTTCAGGATATCAAGTGGGTGCATATCCAATTCGGCGATACGAATAAAGAAGCGTGGGCCAGCAAAAGATTTCTTATTCTCTTCATGATCACGAACTACGTGGCAAACATCCTGACATAAGAAACATTCGATGCATTTACGGAACTCTTGTGAACGCTCAACGTCCACTTGTTCCATACGCGCTTCACCTGGTTTCAAGTCTGCAGGAGGTGCATACGCTGGAATCTCCATCGCCTTCTTGTAGTTAAAGGAGACATCGGTTACCAAATCTTTAATAACTGGGAATGCGCGAAGTGGCGTTACGGTGATGGTTTCGCCCTCTTCAAATGATGCAACCTGAGTCATACAAGCAAGGCGTGGCTTGCCGTTAATTTCCATTGAGCAAGATCCGCACTTACCGGCCTTGCAATTCCAACGTACTGCGAGATCGCCCATCTGGGTTGCTTGTACGCGGTGAATCACATCGAGGACAACTTCGCCTTCGTTGACATCTACCTGAACATCTTTAAGACCACCGTCAGTTGCATCTCCTCGCCAAATGCGAAGGTTTAATTTGCGCGCCATTAGTTGGAACCGCCTTTCGCGATTTCTTCCGGTGTCATGTACTTCTTAAGTTCATCGACTTCAAAGAGATCAAAGAGTTCCTTCGGCATAAACGGCAACGCTTGTTTGCGCACGTTTACTTGGTTGCCATCGAATGATGCGATGTGGTTGCTCTGGCGCCAACCAGAATCCATACCTGGGAAATCATCGCGAGTATGTCCACCACGAGATTCTTCGCGACTGATTGCCGACTTTGCAGTGCTCTCGGCAACTAGCAACATGTTGTCTAGATCAAACGCTAAGTGGAAACCTGGGTTGAATTTGCGGCCACCAGATACCGCAACGTTGGCGCTGCGCTTTCTGATCTCTGCAATCTTTTCAATCGCTTCTTTTAACTCAGAACCAGTGCGGATAATTCCGACCAGGTTATGAGTAACTTCCTGCAATTCTGCGTGAAGCGAGTAAGAGTTTTCGCCACCAGTACGAGCAAATGGCGCTTCGATACGCGATGCTGCTGCGGCAACAGTTGCATCGGAAACAGATGCGGTGCTGTTCTGCTTCACGTATGCAGCTGCGCCCATTCCGGCACGACGACCGAATACCAATAGATCTGAAAGTGAATTTCCACCAAGACGATTTGATCCGTGCATTCCTCCAGCAACTTCGCCTGCGGCAAATAACCCTGGAACGCCAACTGCTGCTGCAGTATCTGGTTCAACTTCGACGCCACCCATCACGTAGTGACAAGTTGGGCCAACCTCCATCGCCTCTTTTGTAATATCAACGCCGGCTAGTTCGTAGAACTGGTGCCACATAGATGGCAGGCGTTTCTTAATTACATCGGCAGGAATTCGTTTAGAAACATCTAGGAAAACACCACCGTGCTCGGTGCCGCGGCCTGCTTTAACTTCAGTATTAATTGCACGCGCAACTTCATCGCGGGGCAAAAGCTCTGGCGGGCGGCGGTTATTGTCTTGATCGACATACCAGCGATCTGCTTCTTCTTCATTATCTGCATACTTATCTTTAAATACATCAGGAATGTACTTAAACATAAAGCGTTCGCCATTTGTGTTGGTAAGGATTCCACCCTCACCACGAACAGATTCGGTAACCAAGATTCCGCGCACAGATGGTGGCCAGACCATTCCAGTTGGGTGGAACTGTAAAAATTCCATATCAACTAAATTAGCACCAGCTTTTAGCGCAAGAGCATGGCCATCGCCAGTACCTTCCCAAGAGTTTGAGGTAATTTTAAAAGTCTTTCCTACGCCACCAGTAGCAATAATTACTGCAGGTGCTTCAAATAGAACTTCTGATCCTGACTCGCGCCAGTACCCGTAAGCGCCGGCAATCTTGCCGTTCTCCTTAAGAATTTCCGTAATTGTTAACTCTGCGAAGACTTTAATGTGCGATTCGTAATCGCCGTGATCGCGTTTATCTGCTTGTTGTAGGGCAACAATCTTCTGTTGCATCGTGCGAATGAGTTCTAGTCCGGTGCGATCACCTACGTGTGCAAGGCGCGGATATTCGTGTCCACCGAAGTTACGTTGGCTAATTTTTCCTTCTTTAGTGCGATCAAAGAGCGCACCCCACATTTCGAGTTCCCAGATGCGATCTGGAGATTCCTTGGCATGTAGTTCTGCCATTCGGAAATGGTTTAAGAATTTTCCACCGCGCATTGTGTCGCGAAAGTGCACCATCCAATTGTCATTTGAATTCGCATTTCCCATTGAGGCTGCAGCGCCACCTTCAGCCATAACTGTGTGGGCCTTGCCAAATAGAGATTTACAGATGATTGCTACGCGCAGACCTGATTCGCGTGCTTCAACAGCTGCACGAAGCCCGGCGCCACCTGCGCCAATTACAAGAACGTCGTACTTATAACGCTCGAGTGCGATTTTTTCGGTAGTCATATCTATTGGCATCCCTTAGAAGAAGTAGAAATTGGTCCAGGCGCCAGTTGCAACTTGGCGAACGTAAATATCGGCAAAAGCAACTGCGGCAAGTGAGTACCAAGCAAATTGCTGATGTTTGTGATTGAGAACTGAAACCCAACTCCATAGCTTGTAGCGAACTGGGTGTGCTGAGAAATGCTTCAAGCGTCCACCGATCGTGTGGCGGCAGGTGTGACAAGAAAGTGAATAGAACCAAAGCATCGTCGCACTCAGAACAAGAACAAGTGAACCGACGCTCATGTGGCCCCATTCACCCTCAACGCTCTTAAAGGAAATAACTGCGTCGTAAGTAAGAATCACGTTAAAGACCAAACCTGCGTAGAAGAACCAGCGATGTGCGTTCTGCAAAATTAGTGGAGCGCGAGTTTCACCGGTGTACTTGGTGTGTGGTTCAGCAACTGCGCAGGCAGGTGGTGATAACCAGAAAGCACGGTAATAAGCCTTGCGATAGTAATAACAAGTCATTCGGAAACCGAGTGGAAAGATCAAAATAATTAGCGCGGGCGAAAGTGCGAAGTTAAATATTTCGGCACTAACTGGAGTCCACCCAAAAATCGTTGCTTCAGGTACACAGGCTTGAGAAAGACAAGGTGAATAGAAAGGAGAAATTAAATGATCTTTATAATAATTTGCATTCTCGAATGCGCGGAAGGTGGCATAGATAATGAAGCTAAATAGAACTCCAAAAGTGATCGCGGGTTCTAGCCACCACTTATCTGTGCGAAGCGTGCGCTCTTTAATCTTGGCGCGGGTTGGAGAAAAGACTCCGGACATTGCTTCCCCTTTGGCTTAAAGATTTCTTAAGGGCAAGTGTGCGCTTGAAAACGAAAAGTCGCTAGGCGTAACCCCGCAGATGGGCTATGAAGTCAGCCACAGGTTCAATAAAAACTGGCGGAGGGCGTGGGATTTGAACCCACGAAACTTTCGTTTGCCGGTTTTCAAGACCGGTGCACTCGGCCGCTATGCGAGCCCTCCGTGGGAGAGATTACCCGAACTTGGTAAGCATTAAAAATCGGGTGGTATTACCGCGGAAGTTCGAGGAGTTTTTCTATAACGATTGCAACGCCATCTTGGTTATGAGGCGGAGCTACATCTTTCGCATTTGCTGGGCCTGCGTGATGACCATCAATCATTGCATACGAGCGTCCCGCCCATTGCAACATGGAAAAATCATTTGGGTTATCGCCAAAGGCGACACAATCTTCTGCTGCAATTCCGATACGCGCTGCCATCATCGCCAAAGTCTCGCCTTTAGATACACCTAGCGCAGAGACTTCGAGTAGTGAATCGTTATTTGCAGAGTGCGTAACATTTACAACACCTTGAAGAGCGGGTGTGGCTAAAGCCAACATTTCATCAGCAGAAATTTCTTGTTGAGAAAGTCTTGCCAACAATTTAAGTGCTGGACGATTTGTAACCGAATCAATTGTGTCTACGCCGATGTCATCCATTCCAATATCCCAACGTGGAATGTAAGCCTTCTCGCGATGGAAGTGATCATTTGATTCAACAGCGAAAGATACATTTGGAATGGTCCTGCGCAGAATATCTACCGCTTTCTGCATTTCAGCCGGTTGAATCATCCACTGTTCAAGAACTTTATCGTTGTGCATGTCGTACAAAAGTCCACCATTGCAACAAATTGCAGTTCCGAAATCGAACGCTTCGCGCACATCGCTCATCCAGCGAGGTGGGCGCCCAGTTACGAAAAATATTTCGATGCCCATATCGCGGGCTTTAGTAAATGCTGCAATTGTGCGGTGCGAAATGCCTTCGTTGTGAGGAACTATCGTGCCATCTAAATCTGTTGCAATTAACTTGGGGCGACGATCACTCACACAAGCTCAAATCTCTTCATTCCAAGGAATGGTTGCAGAGCGGCCGGGACATTTACTGTTCCATCAGAATTTTGATGATTTTCCAATATCGCAACAATCATGCGAGGAATCGCTACCAGAGTGCCATTTAGCGTTGCAACGGCTTTGGTTCCATCGACATCTTTATATCGAATATTTAAACGGCGAGCTTGAAATTCCGTGCAGTTAGAAGTGCTTGTCACTTCGCGATAGGCGTTCTGCGTCGGAATCCAAGCTTCAATATCAAATTTACGAGTTGCACTTGATCCTAAATCGCCAGATGCCACATCAATTACTCGGAATGGAATCTCCATTGCGTTAAGGAAATCTTTTTCCCATTGCAATAAGCGTTTATGCTCTGCTTTCGCTTCCTCTGGCTTACAGAAAGAAAACATTTCAACTTTATCGAATTGGTGAACGCGAATGATGCCACGGGTATCTTTGCCATAACTTCCTGCTTCGCGGCGAAAACATGAAGAATAACCGGCGTAACGCAAAGGAAGTTTTTCCGCGGGCAAGACTTCATCCATGTGATACGCCGCAAGTGGAACTTCGCTTGTACCGACTAAGTAGTAGTCATCTTTTTCTAGGTGGTAAACATTTTCAGCTGCTTGTCCGAGAAAACCGGTGCCTTCCATCGCAGCTGGCTTAACCAGAACCGGTGGAATTACTGGAGTAAATCCTGCCTTCAGCGCGCTTTGAATTGCGTAGTTAACTAATGCAAATTCCAGCATTGCTCCGGTACCAGTTAAATAGTACGAACGTGATCCTGAAACTTTTGCGCCGCGTTCGGTATCTATTGCGCCAAGCAACTTCCCGAGCTCGACGTGATCTTTTGCTTCAAATCCATCTTTGGAAAAATCACGTGGAGTGCCAACATGTTCGATTGTTACGAAATCTTCTTCGCCACCGATCGGCGCTTCTGGATCTAAAAGATTTGAAAGTTGCATTACAAGAGCGCTGGCTTGCAATTCAACCTCTGCACGCTTGGCATCAGCGGCCTTAACCTTCTCTGCTAGCGCTTTGGAATTTTCAAGTAACGCAGCCTTTTCATCGCCTTTTGCTGCACCAACAGATTTTGAGAGCGCGTTCTGTTCTGCACGTAGCGTTTCAAATTCGGCAAGCGCTGTACGACGAATATCGTCGATTGCTAAGACTTTATCTACAATTGCAACGTCTTCGCCGCGACCTTTCTGCGAAGCGCGCACAACATCAGGATTTTCGCGCAAAAACTTGATATCGATCATTGTTATTGCGCCTCTCTTGGATAAGAGCCTAGGAATCTAATGTCATCGCAAATTTCCTGCAGCTCAGCCATGCTGGCACCAACTGCTGAATCATTAATGTGGCCTTCCACATCAATAATGAAATGGTAGTGACCTAATTCGCGACCAGTGGGACGACTCTGAATAAATGTCAGGTTGACGCTATTTTTCGCAAATACTTGCAGGATCTCGAGTAGCGCTCCGGCATGATCTATATCTATAAATACCGCCATCGAAGTTCGATCATTGCCAGTTGCCTCAGGAACCCAACCCGGTTTCTGGGCACAGATGAATCGAGTAACCGCTCCGGTGTTATCGCCAATATCTTCGGCGATTACTTCTAAGCCGAAGTGTGATGCGGCGACACTTGATGCGATCGCTGCATCTAACTCACCTTTACTGACCAATTCAGCGGCTGCCGAAGTTGAGTTGGTCGGCACAATTTCTGCGTGCGGATAATTCTTGGCAATAAATGCACGGCATTGCGATTCTGCGTGTGGATGCGTGCCGATTCGTACAAATTTACTTGTGCCAGGTTTTGCCATAAATGCGAATGAAACAGGCAGAGTCACTTCTGCTGCGATGGTTAGCGGATCCCCTGTTGCGAGTTCATCTAGAGTGCGAGCGACGACGCCTTCCACTGAATTCTCAATTGGTACAAGCGCGTATTGCGCATCGCCGGTGCGTACCGCATTTAGCGCCGCTGTGACATTTGCAAATGGGATTAATACATCTGAGTCGCAAGTTATTTTCTTTAGCGCAGCCTCAGTAAAAGTCCCAACGGGACCCAAGTAGGCAAATGTATGGCTTTCTGCTGCGCTCACTGGTTAAGGATACCTGCTAATAAGTGGACGCTGGTCCTCAATTAAATCGCTCACTACAAATTACGCAGGAGTTCACGCACAAAGCCAGGACGATTGGTAATTAGATTGTCCACGCCTAACTCGTGACAGAGCCTAATGTCAACTGGATCATTAACCGTCCAAACATTTAACTTTCGTCCGGCACTTTTGATCCGTTTTGCCAGAGCAGGTTCCTTCCGCAAAAGTGAAATTCCAGGGCCAAGTGATTGCGCTGACGAATATCTCGCATTAATCCAGGGAGTGTGATCGTGAAGCAAGTATGTAGATTCAATTTCGCTGTCTAGGCGTTTAATGTGTTCAATCGCCAACCAAGAAAATGACATAACATTTATAGAGATGCCTGCTTTATTAATTCGTTTTTCTTCGCGTTTAAGCTTCTCTACTATTTCATCTTCAACCGCGGTGCGGGATGGAACCGGATGTTTTGTTTCTAGCAATAAAGACTTTTTTGCGCTAATTCCAAAATCTAAGAATTCGTCGAAAGTTAAGATCTGCGGGTAAATACTCTTTAACTGCCCATATGTGCTTCCTGAAACCACCGCCTTGTCATTTGCACATCGCAGTAAATCTGTGTCGTGCCATAAGACAGCAACTCCATCTTTCGTTAAACGCAGATCACATTCGAAGCCGTCAGCGCCTTGCTTCACCGCCTCTTCATAAGCAGCCATGGTCATCTCAGGAAAGTCATGAGATGCCCCACGATGAGCGTAGATCTTCATAGTTCGAGATTAACACCATTAGGCTAAGCAGTATGAGTCGGCTTTACTTTCAGTGTGCAGCGCGTTCTGCTGTCGGTTTGGTGCGAAATGGAAACGAAGATTCGGCTCTCGTTGGTCCGCAATTAATCGCAGTTGCGGATGGCATGGGTGGACATGCAGGCGGCGAATTTGCATCTTCGGTTGCGATTAATACTCTTTCAGAAATAGCTCCAACATTTATCAACAGAGATGTTGATAGCGAATCAGCAAGTGATTTATTCCTTAACTCACTTCACACCATAGATTTACAAATCCGCGCAGTAACTCAAGACGAACCGCAGTTATCGGGTATGGGGACAACGCTTACCGCACTCTTTTTAAACGCTACCGAAATCTCATTACTCCACGTAGGAGATTCGCGGGCTTATCGGCTGCGTGGAAATGAATTAGTGCAGTTGAGCGCTGATCACACGGTTTTGCAAGAGTTGCTCAATAAAGGGATCATCTCTGAATCGGATGCTCAAGTTCATCCGCAAAGGTCGATGCTTACCCAAGCGCTTATGGGTGAGGGCAATCTCGAGCCATCGCTGCACATCTTCGAAGGAAAAATTAAGGATCGCTACTTATTATGTAGCGATGGCTTAACTGGCGTCTTAAGCGATAAAGAAATCAAATCTTTGATCAAAGGTAAGGATGCTGTGGCAGCTGTTGATGCTTTGATAGATGCGACATATATAAATGGAGCACCTGATAATGTCACCGTGATTCTGGCCGATCTGGTCGAGTCCAGTAAAGCCGACGTTGAAAAGTTAGGAGCGGCTAAAGCATGATGAATAAAGTTTTAGGCGGCCGCTACCAATTGGGCGCGATGATCGGCACTGGCGGAATGGCTGATGTATATATCGCACAAGATCAACGCTTATCCCGCGAAGTAGCAGTAAAAATTTTGCGCAGTGATTTGGCAAAAGATTCAACTTTTGTCGCACGCTTTAGAAAAGAAGCAAAAGCGGCGGCCGGGCTTAACCATCCCGGAATCGTTGCGGTTTACGACTCGGGTGAAGAACCTGCGCCATACATTGTTATGGAATTAGTCTCTGGCCACACTCTCCGCGAATTAATTCACGATGGTGAGCGCTTACCTCTTGATCGTGCACTAGAAATCGGTGCCGGAATTCTTGCAGCGCTGGATTATTCACATCAACGCGGAATTGTTCACCGCGATATAAAACCAGCAAATGTAATGATCACCAATAAGGGCGATGTAAAGGTGATGGACTTTGGAATCGCGCGCGCGATGGATGATTTAGGTGCAACTTTAACTAGCACCTGGAACGTAGTTGGCACTGCTCAGTATTTGTCTCCAGAACAAGCACTTGGCGAAATTGCAGATGCACCAACAGATATTTACTCGACTGGGTGTTTGCTATTTGAATTGTTAACTGGACGTCCGCCATATACCGGCGAAACACCTGTATCAATTGCATATCAACATGTATCTGGTGTTTTAACACCGGCACGACAATTGCAACCAGATCTACCTGAAAGTGTAGAAGTTTTATTAACGGTTGCACTTGCCAAAAAACCAGAAGATCGTTATTTATCTGCAAGTGCAATGTTGGAAGATATTAATAAGATTAGAGCTGGACAGAATATTTCCACCAAAATAGCTCGGACGCCGCTGATGAGCCGCCGCACCGCGATTATCTCTAGCATCGCCGTTATTGCTGTTGGAATCGCAGCCATAGTTGGAATCTCCTTAAATGGAGGGTCTACTCCATCGCTTGGAAGTGAAATTCCAAACGTGGTTGGTTTAACTGAAACTCAGGCGCGCGCATTGTTGCCGGGTTTCACAATCACAATTCAGCGCGCACCTGATCCACGTATCCCGAAGGATCGTGTGGCTAGCCAAATTCCTCTCGCCACAACTCAAGTTAAAGAGGGTTCTGCTGTAACGCTGACTGTTTCTGATGGTCCAGGAAATGCGATCGTCCCTGATGGATTAATTGGTGCATCATTAATTGATGCGCGAACTATCCTTGCCGCCGAAGGTTTAGTGATTGCTAGAACAGAGGCCGCGCCATCGGATGAAGCGCAAGGAACGGTATTAAGCGTTACTCCAGAGGCGGGTTCTAAGATTACGGCAGGTGCTGGTGTTGTTCTTACAATTGCTAGCGGTGAGATCGAAGTACCAAATCTAATTGGTGTGGAAGCAATTCAAGCAAAGACTTTGCTTATACAAGCCGGTTTCTTGGTACGTGAGTTTAATGATTACGACCCAGCACAAGTTGAGGGAGTTGTGATTCGTCAAGCACCTGATGCAGGCACTACGCAAACAATTGGTAAGCCAGTAACTATTACTATTAACAAAGCGCCGTAATCTAGGAGCTTCGTCCAACTACGGGAGATAGCCCAACCGATTTAGCGAGCGCGTTTTTATCTCCACATTCCGTCAGCCAGTTTGCCAACATTAAATGACCGTGTTCGGTTAAGACAGATTCGGGATGAAACTGAACGCCTTCAATCGGCAAAGTTTTGTGGCGAAGCGACATCACTACGCCAGATTCGGTTGTGCCAGTTATTTCAAGTTCATTTGAAACACTCTCGCGTTCAACGGCCAGTGAGTGATATCGAGTAGCAGTAAATGGAGACGGTAAATTACTTAGTACGCCTTTTCCTTCGTGGTTAACTTGCGAAGTCTTTCCGTGCAAGAGTTCTGGCGCGCGCGAAACAGTTGCTCCAAAGGCGACGCCAATTGCTTGATGTCCTAAACAAACTCCAAAGAGTGGAATCTTCTCTTGCGCGCAATATTTGATCATCTCAATACTTACACCCGCTGCCTCCGGAGTTCCAGGGCCAGGCGAAATTAAGACTCCGTCATATTCGCTTGCTTCAATTGCTGCGACTTCATCGTTACGTTTAACGGTGCACTCAGCTCCAAGTTGGCCGAGGTACTGCACCAAGTTAAAGACAAAGGAGTCGTAGTTATCGACGACGAGGATGCGGGTCATGGCGTAATTCTGGCAGGCGCAGAGGATCGCTGTTTCCAGTATTGGATTTAGCCTGTAACCTTTAGCCATGCCAAAGTCGAAATTGCGTAAAAAGGTCAAAGAGCAGCACGCTCACGAAGAGTTAATTAACGATACTCAGCCACATGGCCCACTCGAGAGCCCACGCTGGTTAGCCCCTGTAATGGTGGCCAATTTCTTGATCGGCCTCTTCTGGATCGTTGTCTTCTATGTAACCCAGACCCGCTTTCCTATCCCAGATATCGGCGTTTGGAACATGGTTATCGGCTTTAGCTTCGTGGGAGTTGGATTCAGCCTCGCGACTAAATGGAGATAAGCGCAGCGTAATCGACCAAGTAAATGGCGATAGATAGAGATAATTAACTCAATTCTCAGCGTTCTCACAGGTCATGGGAGCATTCTCAAACCATGGCAACCATTGAAAGTAAGGGCTCATACCGCATCCTTGTGGTCGATGATGAAAAAAGCATCAGCGATCTAATCTCTACCAGTCTGCGCTTCGTTGGTTTTGATGTGCGCACCGCAGCGACAGGGTCTGAAGCCTTAACTGTTGCCGAAGAATTTAAGCCACAGGCGGTTGTCCTTGATGTGATGTTGCCTGATCTTGATGGTTTTGAAGTCTGTCGCCAATTACGCAGTGAAGGTTTAAACATTGGCGTTCTTTTTTTAACTGCAAAAGATGGCATGGAAGATAAGGTTGCCGGCTTAACAATCGGTGGCGATGATTACATGACCAAACCATTTAGTCTCGAAGAATTGGTTGCGCGTTTGCGTGCACTGCTTCGCCGTATTGGTATTGTGGAAATTGACACTGACGATGAAAAGATTAGATTTGCAGATCTGGAATTAAATGAAGCAACTCACGAAGTACATCGCGGGGGTCAATTGCTAGAAATGTCCCCCACTGAATTTCAGTTACTGCGTTATCTACTAATCAACGCAGATCGCGTGGTATCTAAGTCGCAGATCTTGGATCACGTTTGGCAGTATGACTTCCGTGGTGACGCGGGAATTGTAGAAACTTATATTTCATATCTGCGCAAGAAAATTGATTCCTTTGATCCGCCACTAATTCACACTGTGCGCGGTGTGGGGTACCGACTTCGATTGCCCGCTGCAAAATAAATGATAAGCCCGTTTTCAAATTGGAGCTTACTTAATCGCTTAACTTTAGGCGTTGTTCTCCTTTCTGCAATGGGCTTTCTCGCATCCGATGTAGCTGCGCAAACACTTATGCGTTCCTACCTAACCCAGCAAATGGATTCTGAGTTATTGAGTGTTGCTGGAGGTTCAATTCCTCGAGTAGAGCGCGCGGGTATTGCTCGTGAAGCGCGTGAGAATCAAGGCGAGGATGACGATGAGGACCAACCAAACGTCCCCCTGCAACGAGTACCCACATCTATTTCTTTAACATTGATTGGTCCCGCTGGAATAGTTCTGGGTCAGATCGGTGGAGATTTAAATAGCACCGAAGTTACTAGCTATTTACAGTCGCTTACCCCCGAGCAAGTAATAAAGCGAGCAAATAAACCTTTTACGATTGAAGCGCCTCAATCAGATTTCCGGGTAATTGCGCAGCGGCTACCCACTGGTTTGGGTACTGTCGTAGTCGCACAGTCTTTTGAAGATATTGATCGCACACTGCTTCGCTTGCAGGGTTTATTTATTTTAATTGGGCTTGTAATGATTTTATTTATTGCACTGGCATCGCGCAAAGTTATTACAGTTGGACTTCGTCCTCTTGCAACGGTTGAAGCAACTGCCGAGCGAATCGCTGAGGGTGATTTAACTGCTCGTTTACCAGATTTAAAACCGAATACTGAAGTTGGACGTTTGGTGAATACTTTAAATATGATGTTGGGGCGCATCGAAGAGTCTTTCGCTGCTCGAGTTGAAAGCGAGAGCAAGTTACGGCGATTTGTTGCAGATGCTTCACACGAGCTTCGCACACCGATAACCGCGATTCGAGGCTTTGCGGAGTTACATCGCCAAGGCGCAGTTACTGGTGAAGAAAAGACTAAAGAATTAATTGGGCGAATTGAGAATGAATCCAAACGTATGGGTTCACTAGTTGAAGATTTATTGTTATTGGCTCGTCTCGATCAATCTCGCGAGATGAAAGCAGAACCAGTTAACTTAAGTAAGTTGGTATCAGATGCGGTCGAATCAGCTCGAGCTGCTGGGCCAAGTCATCTAGTAAATTTCAGTAACTCCGATGAAGAGATTTATGCGTTGGGTGATAACGATCGTATCCATCAAGTGGTTGCTAACTTGCTCGCCAACGCCCGCACTCACACACCCGCGGGAACAAAGATTGATGTATCAGTAATTCAAAGTGAAGACGGCGTTCGAATTCGTATTGCAGATAACGGTCCAGGTTTATCAAAGAAAGATCAAGCTCAGATCTTTGAACGTTTCTATCGCGCTGATCCTTCACGTGTTCGCACCGATGGTGAAGGAACTGGACTTGGATTATCAATCGTTGATGCGGTGATGCGCGCACATGCCGGACAAGTAAGTGTCGAGTCAGAGTTAGGTAAAGGCGCTACTTTCACGCTCTTCTTCCCGTTATCGGCCTAGGAGTTAATTTCCTAAAGACTCCATTGCGCGCAGAGTGGCAATTCGTTCTTGAATCGGCGGATGTGTAGAAAACATCTTTGATACTGCTTTCCCATCCAGAGGTGATTCGATCCAGATATGTGCAACGGCATTTGATTTTTGATGCACCACAGTTGAGTCTGCAGCCAATACTTCTAAAGCTTTACGCAAACCAGCTGGATTGCGGGTAAAGGAGACTGCTGTTGCATCCGCTAAAGATTCGCGGCGGCGAGAGATTGCGCTCCTTAACAACGTTGCGGCGATAGGTGCCAAAATCAAAACAAGTAGCGATATGACTAGGAGAACTGGATTAGCGTTGCTATCGCGATCGCGACGACCGCCACCAAACCACATCATGCGCATTAAGAAGTCACTCAATATTGCTATCGCTCCTGCAGTAGTTGCTGCAACAGCCGAGACTAAAGTGTCCCGGTTTGCCACGTGCGACATCTCGTGCGCGATTACACCTTGTAATTCATCGCGATCCATAATTTCCAAGATACGAGTTGTAAAGGCGATCAGGGCATGTTCTGGATCGCGACCGGTAGCAAATGCATTTGGTGCGCTGTCGACAACTATTGCAACTTGTGGCATTGGCAATCCGCTGGCAATTACCACTTCTTCAATTAAATTAAATAGCTCTGGATTATCTTCGCGCTGGATTAACCTTGCGCCTGTCATTTTTAATACCAATTTGTCAGATCCGTAATACGAACCCCAAACACCAATTAGCGAAATTCCAATGGCGAGTGGCACCATAAAAGTTGATGTGCCGGCACCAAAGTAAGTGAGCGCCGCATAAGCAACAAGCCCAGTTAATAGACCCATGGACGCGAGCAGGAAATATGTCTTTCCTTTATTTGCACTTTCTTGTGCGCGAAAATCGTGCGTTGTCATTAGGTATTAAAAAGTAACCTTCGGAACGTTGCGTTCTTGCGGATCTTCAACTTCATAGAATTCACGCTCTGTAACCTTGGCAAAACCAGCGAAAAAGTTGGTCGGTATTGTTTTTACCGCGGTATTTAAGTTGCGCACATTATCGTTATAGAACTGACGAGCAAAGGCAACTTTATTCTCAGTTGTTGAAAGCTCTTCTTGTAAAGATAAAAAGTTAGATGATGCCTTTAGATCTGGGTATGCCTCAGCGACCGCGAGTAATCCGCGTAACGCTTGGGTCAACATTCCATCTGCGGCTGCCACGTCTGCAACAGTTGATGCAGTTGTTGCTTTGGCACGTGCTGTCACTACCGCATCGAAAGTGCCTTGTTCGTGAGCTGCGTAACCTTTGACGGTCTCAACTAAATTTGGGATTAAATCAGAGCGGCGCTTTAACTGCACTTCAATCTGCGCAAAAGATTCATCTACAGCGATATTTAAGCGGATTAACCGGTTGTATTGGGCGATAAAGAAAAGGACAAGTAAGCCGACAACGGCGAGCGCGATGATGATTTCCATACTTATTTCAACCCCTTAAGCAAAGGTTGTATTCCCTTGCTGGTTACTTAATCTTACTCTGGTGAAAGTTCAAGAAAGAGCGGCTAGCGGTTGGTCCACGTTGGCCCTGATACCTAGAGCCATATTTCGCGCTGCCGTATGGATGTTCGGCAGGTGATGAGAGTTTGATCAAGCAGAGTTGGCCGATCTTCATTCCAGGAAATAATTTAACAGGCAGGTTGGCGACGTTAGAAAGTTCGAGAGTTATATGTCCTGAAAAACCAGGATCGATAAAGCCAGCAGTTGAGTGGGTTAAAAGTCCCAGGCGGCCGAGCGAAGATTTTCCTTCTAGGCGGCCGGCAATGTCATCAGGCAGAGTGATAATTTCGTAAGTACTGGCAAGAACGAATTCACCTGGGTGCAAGATAAATGCTTCGCCATCTTCTGCAACAACTTCGCGGGTTAGCTCAGATTGTTCGATTGATGGGTCGATTACTGAGTACTTGTGGTTTTCAAAGACGCGGAAGAATTTATCTAGGCGTACATCGACTGAAGAAGGTTGGATCATCGCCTCTTCAAATGGTTCGACGGCGACGCGGCCGGCGGTAATTTCGGCGCGGATATCGCGATCACTGAGTAGCACGGCGTGAGCCTATCTGACAGAGTAGGAAAGTAAGCCGAATTGAGCGTCTGGGCTTGCGTAAGTTACTGGCGGGTAGCACTATTTGCCTATGAGCCATTACACAGCCAACCTGCGCGATATTGAATTCTGCCTCTTTGACCTTCTTGGAACAGAGCAAGTATTAGGAACTTCTATCTTTAGCGAACTCGATCGCGAAACAGCGATGGGTATGTTGGAAGAGATGAAGCGCCTAACTGAAAATGATTTAGCTGAATCTTTTGTCGAAGGCGATCGAGTCGGAGCAATTCTTAATAAAGAGACTGGAAATGTCACACTTCCTGAGAGTTTTAAAAAATCTTATAAAGCTTACGTGGATGGTGAATGGTGGCGCCTTGATGCACCAGTTGATTTAGGTGGAACTAAAGTTCCAGCTGCTGTGCGTTGGGCAATTGCAGAGATGGTGCTTGGTTCTAATCCCGCGATTCATATCTACGCTTCGGGTTATGCCTTTGCACATGTGGCTTATGTGTTAGGAACTCCAGAACAGAAACAAATGGCAAAGTTAATGGTTGATCGCCATTGGGGCGCAACTATGCAATTAACTGAACCAGATGCAGGTTCAGATGTTGGTGCCGGGCGCAGTAAAGCTGTGCAACAAGCAGATGGCACTTGGCATATCACTGGCACAAAGCGTTACATCACATCTGGTGATGCAGATTTCTATGAGAATGTGATGCACTTCGTTCTTGCTCGTCGTGAAGGCGGCGGACCTGGTACAAAGGGACTTTCACTCTTTTTGATTCCGAAGTTTATGTTTGATCAAAAAACCGGTGAACTCGGCAAGCGCAATGGCGTTTTTGTTACATCACTTGAAAGCAAAATGGGTCTTAACGTGTCGGCAACATGCGAAGTAAACCTTGGCGAAAAGGAGCCTGCCGTTGGTTATCTGCTCGGTGATGTTCACGAAGGTATCGCGCAGATGTTCAAGGTTATTGAGTTTGCGCGAATGATGGTCGGCACAAAGGCGATTGCAACGTTATCTGCTGGTTACCAGCAGGCCCTTTCATATGCCAAAGTCCGTGTACAAGGCGGGGATATGAAGGTAATGAACGATAAAGCCAGCCCGCGCGTAACAATTATTCATCACCCAGATGTGCGCCGTTCCTTGATGGTGCAAAAGTCTTATTCTGAAGGAATGCGCGCGTTAGTTCTCTACACCGCATCAATTCAAGATCAAATTGAGTTGGCAAAAGCTGCTGGCGATCACGATAAAGCAAAGTCAATGGAAGCGCTTAACGATCTGCTCTTGCCGGTTGTTAAAGGTTATGGATCAGAAAAATCTTGGACTCTTCTTGGTACCGAATCACTACAAACTTTTGGTGGTGCGGGATTCACTCAAGATTGGCCACTAGAACAATATGTTCGCGATGCCAAAATTGATACTTTGTATGAAGGCACAACTGCAATTCAGGGCCTTGATTTCTTCTTCCGTAAAGTTGTTAAAGATGGTGGAAAAGCACTTGGCTTACTTGGTAAAGAAATTCAAGCTTTCGCGGAATCTGGCGGCGCTCATCTAGAGGAAAAACAAGCACTACTTAAAGCACTCGGTGATTTAAATGGCATGGTCGGTGTCTTAGTTGGTCACGCAATGGCTTCACAAGAATCGGCTCCCGAAATTTATAAGGTTGGCTTAAATACATCGCGCGTATTGATGGCAGTTGGAGACATCATCACCACTTGGTTGTTGTTGCGCCAGGCAGATATCGCAGCCAGCCGCATTGAAGGCGCGTCGGCAAAAGATAAAGATTTCTATGCTGGCAAGATCGCATCGGCCAAATTCTTTGTCACAAATTATCTGCCACACCTAACCGCTGATCGCAAGATCGTTGAGGGCACCGATAGTTCAATAATGGATATCTCGGAGAACGCTTTCTAACTTTAGATTGGCCCAGATTCAGATAGGCTCTGCCAATGCTGAATAAGCACCGCGGCGAGTTGTATTTAGTTTTAGGTGCAATTTTCTTCTCAATTAACGGAGTAATTGTCACCTTGGTCCTCGACCATATGACTACTTTTCGCTTGGCACAGATCCGCGCACTCGGGACCTTCTTTCTGCTCTTTACAATCACTTTTATTCAAGACCGAAAATCTCTAAAGGCCGAGCGGAGCGAAATTCCGACTCTGATTGTTTATGGAATCGTTGGTTTTGCAATGGTGCAGCTGGGGTATTTCATCGGTATCGCGCAGGGCGTTCCGCTTAGTTTGGTTTTAATCATTGAGTTCACTGCGCCAATCTGGATCGTTTTATGGATCAAATTTGTACGTAAAGGCAAGGTCGCTAAGGATATGTGGACCGCTATCGCCCTCTCACTAATTGGTTTGATTCTGGTTGCAAAAGTTTGGGAGGGCTTCAATTTTGATTTGATTGGAATCTTGGGAGCTGCGTTAGCTGCGTTAGCGCTGGCTACCTACTTCTTGATGAGCGAAACACAGGGTAAGAAAAGATCCGCGCAAGCAATGATCGTCTGGGGTTTAGGTGTCTCTGGGCTTTTCTGGTCAATTTTTCTACCTATCTGGGAATTTCCAATGCAAATCTTTACAACGCAGATAAATATGCAAGGGCGCTTTTCAGATTACAGCGCCCCTGGTTGGCTATTGATCGCATATGTAGTTGTTTTCGGAACAATCGTTCCTTACTTATTTGTTGTCCACGGTATTCGCAGATTGAGCGCTTCAACTTCTAGCGTTATCGGAATGATAGAACCGGTACTCGCTGGCATCTTCGCATGGATTTGGTTATCGCAGTCATGGAGCGCTATTCAATTAGCTGGAGGAGCAACTGTTCTGATTGGTATTTATATCGCTGATCGTGCAAAGACAAAGAGTAAATAGCTTTACTCGTTCCAGGCACCAGCAGCAGGATCTTGTGGCGCAGTAAAGTCGCGACCAGAACCAGCGTTCGGCGCCATATCTGCAAATCGTGCAAAGTGAAGTTGAGCTGCAACGGTAATTGTTTTCGTCTGACCGTTACGGTGCTTAGCAACGATTAGATCTGCTTCACCTGATCGGTTCTGTGAGTCATACATATCATCGCGGTGGAGCAAGATAACTACGTCGGCATCTTGTTCGATAGAACCAGATTCACGAAGATCTGAAAGCATCGGTTTCTTATCAGAGCGTTGTTCTGGCGAACGATTGAGCTGTGAGATTGCAATAACTGGAACGTTTAACTCTTTCGCCATAAGTTTTAGGTGGCGAGAGAATTCAGAGACTTCTTGTTGGCGGTTTTCAACGCGCTTGCCGCTTGTCATCAACTGTAGGTAATCGATCACGATTAATTTGAGGTCGTGGCGCTGCTTTAAACGGCGCGCTTTAGCGCGGATCTCCATCATTGAAAGGTTTGGCGAATCATCGATAAATAAAGGTGCGGCGGAAATTTCACCCATACGGCGGGCGAGCTTTGACCACTCTTCATCACTTAACTGGCCAGAGCGAATGTTATTTAAACCAACGCGCGCTTCAGCGGACAACATACGCATTGTGATTTCTGAGCGCGACATTTCGAGCGAGAAGATAACTGAAGTTTTACCATCATGAATTGATGCGTGGCGAGCAATATCAAGTCCAAGAGTTGATTTACCAACCGCAGGACGCGCTGCCAAAATAATCATGTTGCCTGGGTGGAATCCATGTGTAAGTAAATCTAAATCACGGAATCCTGATTTAACGCCTTCGATACCGGTACCTTTTTGAATCGCTTCAATTTCATCAAGCGCTTCAGGCAATAAAGTTGCAAGTTGTACATAATCTTCTGATGTGCGGCGCTCGGTGACTGCATAAACTTCGGCTTGCGCTTGGTCAACGGCATCATCAACTTCGCCTTCGACGTTGTAACCAAGTTGCACAATCTTTGTACCCGCTTCAACTAGGCGACGCATAATTGCGTGTTCGCGAACAATCTTTGCGTAGTAACTCGCATTTGCCGCAGTTGGTACTGATGAAATTAAAGTGTGTAGATAAGGTGCGCCGCCGGCGCGCGCAATATCTCCGCGTTTAGTTAACTCGGCTGCAACAGTGACCGCGTCTGCCGGCTCGCCACGACCATAGAGATCCAAAACGGCGTCGTAAATTAACTCGTGAGCTGGGCGATAGAAATCGCGTTCGCGTAAAATTTCGAGAACATCTGCGATTGCATCTTTAGATAACAACATTCCGCCGAGAACTGATTGTTCGGCGATTAAATCTTGTGGTGGTGTGCGCTCGAATTCTGTTCCGATATTGTTATAAGACGAGTTGGCTCGCGAAGAGTTGTTGGGTAGTTCGGCGATGCTCACGGGTGAAACCTCCCACCTGGCACTGACAAAAGCGAAAGTGGTTGGGGATAAGGGTGTGCACAACTCGGTGGATAACCCGCTTTTCCTGTGTAAATCCCTGTGTGCGGGGTGTGGGTAACTCAGCGAGTGCTGGCGGCTTTACAGGAAAGCGCAGGTCAGACGAGGGTGTTTATCCCTAGCCCCTGTGTATGAAAGTAATTTGAAAGTTCTCAATTAATGAGATTTAGAGTTTTTTAGAAATTAAAAACCCCGACCACATCAGTGGCCGGGGTTTTATCTTTAATTTTTTACTTAGCGGCAACCACGGTAACGGTAACTGTTGCAACAACTGAATGTGCAAGTGCAACCTTTACTGAGTGATCTCCAGCCTTCTTGATATGTCCAGCAGTTTTGATGCTGTGACGATCGATATCAACACCTGCTGCTGCCTTGATGGCTGCTGCGATGTCTTTATCTGTGACAGAACCGAAGAGACGGCCGGCGGTGCCAGCTTTTACGTTAACGGTAACCGCAGTCTTTTCTAGTGATGCCTTAATCTCTTTAGCGTGATCGAGATCGCGGACTTCACGTGCAGCGCGAGCGCGACGGATTCCTTCGATCTGCTTTTCACCACCAAGTGACCATGCGATTGCAACGCCACGTGGCAACAAGAAGTTGCGTGCGTAGCCATCTTTAACAGTTACTACATCGCCGGCTGAACCTAGCTTTGTAACTTCGCGAGTAAGAATGAGTTTCATTTTGTCATTCCCCCTTAGCGCGCTGTCGATGTGTAAGGCAAGAGCGCTACTTCACGGCTGTTCTTAACAGCTGTTGCGACCGAGCGTTGGTGTTGTGTGCATGCGCCAGTGACGCGACGAGCGCGGATCTTGCCGCGATCTGAGATGTACTTGCGAAGGGTGGCGATATCTTTGTAATCGATATATGTCACCTTGTCGCGACAGAAGCTGCAAGGCTTCTTCTTGAACTTCTTATTTAGGGCAGCAGCTTTTGCGCCCTTGTTCTTCGGTTCCTTGAGGTTCCGGTTATTTCTTGCTCCCATTGTGGTGCTCCTTTTGAGTGGGCCCTAATTTTTTTACCAATTTGGTATCGAATTAGGAATGGATGGATAGGTTTTTAAACTTTTTAGAACGGTGGTTCTTCGGAAGTGGTGGTTGCCCATCCGCCGCCTGCACTTGTAGTTGAAGCAGCAGCCCAAGGATCATCGTTAAATGACTCTCCGCCGGTTGCAGCTGGTGCCGAGAATCCGCCACTTGTTCCGCCTGCGCGTTGTGCACGTGTCACCTTTGCAGTTGCGTTACGTAGTGATGGACCAACTTCATCAACTTCTACCTCAAATACTGTGCGCTTTTCACCTTCTTTAGTTTCATAAGAACGCTGCTTCAAGCGACCAGAGAGAATGACGCGCATTCCTTTGGTTAGCGATTCTGCAACGTTCTCAGCAGCTTGACGCCAGATCTGACATTGAAGGAAGAGGCTCTCGCCATCTTTCCATTCATTTGTTGTCTTATCTAGATAGCGAGGTGTTGAGGCAACGCGAAATTTCGCAACGGCCGCACCTGATGGTGTGAAACGAAGCTCGGGATCGTCAACTAGGTTGCCGATCATTGTGATTGTTGTATCTCCTGCTGCCATTTTTTACCTCTTCTCTCAGTTCACTGAGACTTATCTACTGGTGGAGTCCTTGCTTTAAATTATCGTCAACGAGTGACAATTAAGGAGCGACGCTCCCTAACTGTGGATTATTCGGGACGTATAACCTTTGTGCGCAATACCGATTCATTCAAATTAAGTTGGCGATCCAACTCTTTGATTGCGGCTGGTTCGCAGTTCATATCAACAACTGCGTAAATTCCTTCGCCCTTTTTCAAGATTTCAAATGACATACGGCGCTTGCCCCAAAGGTCAAGCTTGTTTACTGTGCCACCGCTATCTTTGATGATCTTGAGATATGTCTCAAGGCT
>Ga0315902_10000301_pt1 | contig 85867 bp, 85 predicted proteins | sample LakEriMetagenome_9_FD_203523 | JGI IMG/M metagenome (GOLD analysis project Ga0315902, IMG submission 203523) | Freshwater fungal communities from buoy surface, Lake Erie, Ohio, United States - Buoy 12 MA117 | ecosystem: Environmental > Aquatic > Freshwater > Lake > Lake biofilm | place: USA... | reverse complement strand
TGATATTGAAATGTCATTTATCGATCAGGCAGACATCATCGCTGTTGCAGAGAAGATTCTCGTTGATGTTTGGAAAGATAGCGTTGGCTACACAATTCCAACTCCGATTGCGCATATGACATATAAAGATGCGATGAATCGCTACGGTTCAGATAAGCCAGATCTGCGTTTTGAAAATGAACTCGTTGAAGTTACTGACTTCTTTGCACAGACTCCTTTTAGAGTTTTTCAAGCTGAGTATGTTGGTGCGGTCGTTATGCCTGGGGGAGCTAGCTCGCCTCGTCGCGAATTAGATGCCTGGCAAGATTGGGCTAAGGCACGTGGAGCAAAGGGTCTTGCCTACATTCTGCTTAACGAGGATGGCACTCTCGGAGGGCCAGTATCAAAGAACATTTCTCCAGAGGAGCAAGCGGGAATCGCGGCAACCGTGGGTGCCAAAAACGGTGATGCTATTTTCTTTGCAGCCGGTGATCGCGCATCTTCTCAGGCTCTACTCGGAGCAGTGCGCCTTGAGATCGGCAAGAGATGCAAACTGATTGAAGAAGGTGCTTGGAAATTCTTATGGGTCGTAGATGCCCCGATGTTTGAACCCACTGAAGGTGGAGGATGGACAGCAGTGCACCATCCATTTACAGGTCCAAAGCCAGAGTTTGCAAAAAGTTTTTCTAAAGATCCTGCCAACGCTTTGGCCTATGCCTACGACATTGTCCTTAATGGAACTGAACTTGGCGGCGGATCGATCCGTATTCATGACAAGGAAATTCAGAAAGAAGTATTTCGCGTTATTGGATTGAGCGATGAAGAGGCGAATAGTAAATTTGGATTCTTGCTTGAGGCCTTCAACTATGGTCCACCACCACATGGCGGCATCGCACTCGGATTAGATCGCGTCTGCGCCCTCTTAACGGGTAGTGATTCGATTCGTGAAGTTATTGCATTTCCAAAGACTGCAAGTGGTGGCGATCCTCTCACTGGTGCTCCAACACCCATTACTGCTGCTCAACGCAAAGAGAGTGGAATGGATTTCAAGCCAGATACGCCTGCTTCATAGGCGATCAGGTAGGCTTACAACATAACGCGCTTACGCGCGTCATAGGGAAAGGTGAGAATTATGGGTCCAGGTGGAATTGCAACGATTATCTGTGCGGTGGCTCTTCTTGCAATCGCAATCTCATTAGCCTATGCCGTTTTCCGAATGAGCAAGTTTATCGATGAGGCAAGTCTCTCACTCAAGGTTCTCACCGAAGATACTGCGCCATTGATTCAGGAATCAACACGCACCCTCGAATTGATCAATAGCCCGCTTGAATCATTTGCAAAGATCACCAAGAATGTTGAAGATGTAACAACTAAAGTTTCTGAGGCAGCAACAGACTTCATGGATAAAGGTGGCCCAGCGGTTAAGGTCGCCGGCGCACTGATTACTGCAGCTCAGGTGAGTAAGTCTCGCTCAAAAAAGAAGAAGAAGGCTGAGTGAGTGTAGTTCGTGGAATCGGCAGAGATCCGCGCACGTTGGCTGCGCTTTTTTGAATCGGGAAACTCCCAGGGTTTAACCCATACGGTAGTCCCTTCGGCATCTTTGATTGCAGATGATCCAAATCTTCTGCTTGTGAATGCTGGCATGGTTCCATTTAAACCTTTCTTCCTGGGTGAAGTAACGCCTCCATATAAGCGCGCTACATCAGTTCAAAAGTGTGTTCGTACACTAGATATTGACGAAGTCGGTAAGACAACAAGGCATGCCTCGTTCTTCCAAATGTGCGGAAACTTTTCCTTCGGTGATTACTTTAAGGAAGGCGCGATTGCACTCGCCTGGGAACTTCTCACAAAGCCTGTCTCTGAGGGCGGATACGGTTTTCCTGAAGAACGACTATGGGTAACCGTTTACCTTGATGACGATGAAGCTGCCGATATTTGGCATAAGAAAATCGGCGTACCTTTAGAGCGTATCCAACGTAGAGATATGGCAGATAACTTCTGGTCGATGGGTGTACCTGGACCTTGTGGCCCTTGTTCAGAGATTTACTATGACCGCGGACCTGCATACGGAATTGATGGTGGACCGATTGCAGATGAGAACAGATACCTAGAAGTCTGGAACCTCGTCTTCATGCAGAACGAGCGCGGTGCAGGTGGCGGTAAAGATGGCTATCCAATTTTGGGTGAGCTTCCAGCAAAAAGCATAGATACAGGTTTAGGAATAGAGCGAATGGCTGCTCTGCTGCAAGGGGTAGAAAATATCTATGAAATTGATACCACGATGCAAATTCTATCGAAGGCCTCACAGCTCTCTGGTGTGAGTTATGGAAAGAATGAAAAATCAGATATTTCTCTACGCGTGATTGCAGACCATGCACGTACCGCAGCAATGTTGATTGGCGATGGAGTTACTCCTGGCAATGAAGGTCGTGGATATGTCTTGCGCAGAATGATGCGTAGAACAATTAGAAACATGCGACTACTTGGAACGAGCGACCCAAGTATGGCAACCCTTGCAGAGGCTGCAATAGGTGCCATGGGTCCTCAATATCCTGAACTCATTTCAGATTCAGCTCGCATTTTGTCGGTCAGTGCATCTGAGGAAGAGAGCTTCTTGCAAACACTCAAGAGCGGTACCGCAATCTTTGATTTGGCAGCTAGCGCTGTGAAAGCGACTAAATCGACGAAGATGAGTGGCGACGATGTATTCAAGCTCCACGATACCTACGGTTTCCCATTTGATCTGACACTCGAGATGGCTCGCGAGGTCGGTCTCGAAGTTGATGAGTCTGGTTTCACGCGTCTCATGAAAGAGCAACGCGATCGAGCAAAAGCTGATGCGCGTGCCAAGAAGAGTGGCCATACAGATCTCAGCGAGTACAAGAAGATTGCCGATGCATCTGGAGCAACAGAATTCGTTGGTTATACGGCGACAGAGACGGAATCACGCGTCAATGCAATTCTGGTAGATGGAGTAGCAAGCAAGAGCGCTAACGCCGGAGATGATGTTGAGATCATTTTAGATCGCACACCTTTCTACGCCGAAGGTGGTGGTCAGTTAGCAGATGGCGGAACAATCGCACTCGCTGATGGAACAGTCGTAGAGATTGATGACGTGCAAACACCGGTACCGGGCGTCTCGATCCATCGCGGTCGAGTACTTTCAGGTTCCATTGAAGTAGGTCAAACAAGTGTTGCCCTTATCGATCAAGAGCGACGAAATGCAATCTCTCGCGCTCACACCGCAACGCATATGGTGCATAAAGCTTTTCGCGAGATTCTTGGTGAGACAGCAACTCAAGCCGGCTCTGAGAATTCACCAGGGCGCTTCCGTTTTGATTTCCCTGCAACGGGCGCGCTCTCCGATGGAGTGCTCGACGATGTTGAGGCTCGTGTCAATGCTCTTCTTCTTGACGATCTAGCTGTCACAGCAGAGGTCATGTCACAGGACGAAGCGAAGAAGCTTGGCGCTATGGCGCTCTTTGGGGAAAAGTACGGAGATCGTGTACGTGTAGTAAGCGTCGGAGATTGGGCTCGTGAACTCTGCGGCGGAACTCACGTGCATCGCTCTGGTCAACTTGGAGTTGTGAAACTTTTGTCAGAGTCGTCGATCGGTGCTGGAGTTCGACGCGTCGAAGCCCTTGTCGGTGCGGATGCATATCAATTCCTCGCCCGTGAGCATGTGCTTCTCAATTCCCTTACTCAGATTATTAAAGGTGCTCGCGTAGAAGAACTTCCAACAAGAATTAACGATCTAGTGTTAAAGATGCGTGATATCGAGAAAGAGCTATCCACGCTTCGCACCGCATCGGCAATGGAAAGCGCGGCATCACTCATTTCAGCGGCAAAAGTTATAGCTGGAACCACAGTAGTAGTTGGTTCACTCGCTGATGGAATAGCGGCAGATAATTTGAGATTGATCGCCCTTGACCTTCGAGCAAGAAACGCAAACACCGTCGTCGTCTTAACGAGCGTTGTTGAAGAGAAGATTGTCTTGGTGGTTGCAGTCAGTGATGTTGCACGCCTGGCGGGTATGAAAGCTGGTGCATTGGTAAAGTTAGGCAGCGCAATCCTTGGCGGCGGCGGAGGCGGTAAAGATGATTTCGCGCAAGGCGGCGGAAGCGATCGTTCAAAGATCTCAGCAGCCCTTGAAGCGATCGAACTAGCGATCGCAGGTAAATAGTGTCTCGGCTGGGTCGTCGACTCGCCTTTGATTTTGGAGATGTGCGGATCGGTGTTGCAGTCTGTGATCCGGATGGAATCCTGGCAACACCACTTGATTTTCTTTCCACAAAGAATCCATCTCTGAAATCGTCGATTCAAGCTCTCTGCCAAGAGTACGAGCCGGTAAAAATTTATATAGGGCTACCGCTTCACCTTTCTGGCGAAGATTCAGAAGCGACAAAGAAGGCACGTGCATTTTCTGATCTAGTGACCCAGCTTGTTTCCTGTCCGGTACAACTTGTCGATGAGCGTCTCACAACGGCGTCGGCATCTGCCTCGCTTTCTCAGGCTGGAGTAAGTGCCAAGGATGCGCGCACAAAGATAGATTCGCGATCTGCGGTAATTATTCTGGAATCGGGATTGGCACAAGATCGTGAATAGGCGGCCACTTTTTCGCGTCATCGCTGCCCTCGTTGCTAGCGTGCTAGCCATTTACTCACTCTCAATTTATAAATCTGGACCAAGGGCCGCCGCTGATTTTGACTGTCTCACACAATCAGATCCCGCGACTGTTGCCATAGATGTTGCCTCTGGTGAGACAGGGTCTGAGATCGCTCGAGAGTTATTCGAAAAAGATGTCATAGCCTCATCCGAAGTTTTTTTCAGGCTAGCTGTTGCAGATCCTAAAGCTCAGTTGATTGCGCCGGGAGTGCACCTTATCGATACCAAAATTTGTGCAGAGCAGGCCCTAGCCCAACTCCTTGATAGTAAGAGAATTGCCGGACTTATCGCGGTATCTGAAGGTGCGTGGATAAGTGAGATAAAGAAACTCTTTCTCCGAGCTGGCTATACACAAGATGACGTTAAGGCAGCTTTTGCTAGCGCTGAAGCTCCAAAACCTTTCAAGCAGCTAGAAGGGCTTCTATTTCCAGCTCAATATAGTTTTGCACAAGGTACGAAAGCAGATACCGCTCTCAAAGAAATGATCACACGGGGAATGAGTGAGGTTGCGAAGGCAGGTTTCCTTGAAGAACAGTCGCAATACTCGCCACAACAGCTTTTAACAATTGCCTCGATCATTCAAGCTGAAGGTGTCGATGAAGATTTCACAAAAGTTTCACGTGTGATCTACAACCGCCTCAAGATTGGTATGCCGCTACAGATGGATTCAACCGTCCATTTTGTTATGGAGGCTCGCGGCAATATTTTCCTGAGCACTAAATCCACTCTTATTAACTCTCCATACAACACCTATCGAAAGTATGGTCTTCCACCAGGTCCGATAGGAAACCCTGGCCGTAATGCGATGAAGGCGGCAGTCTCTCCTGCGACGGGAGATTGGCTCTATTTCATCACCGTTGCACCGAAAGACACGCGATTTACTTCATCATTAGATGAATTCAACACGTGGAAGGTACTCTACAAAAAGAATTTACGAGCAGGAAAGTTTGAGGCCAACAAGTGATCAGAGGCGCAGTCTTAGGATCTCCGATCTCGCACTCACTCTCTCCTTCTCTTCACCGCGCAGTATTCCAAGAGATGGGTGTCGTCGGAAGTTATGAAGCTATAGATGTTCCGAGCGGAACGTTGCAAGAGTTCTTCCTTAAGAATGAATCGGGTTTTGATTACTTCTCGCTCACTATGCCTCTCAAGGAAGAAGCGCATTTTTTGAATGTAATTTGTGACGATCTCAGTTTACGAATCGGCTCAATCAATACTCTCTACAAGAAAGATGGAAAGTGGTTTGCAACGTCCACTGACGGATCCGGTTTTTTAGCCGCTCTCCAAGCACGCGGCTACGCCAGATGTTCACGCGCTCTCATTCTTGGAGCTGGTGGAACTGCACGCGCAGTTGCCGGGGCGCTAAATGGCAATGTTGAGACGCTTTCGGTCATGGGTCGAACATCAACTCGTCGGGACGCTCTGGAGCGTTGTGTAGAAAAATCAGCCTTTACTTATTTACCTTGGAGTAACGATCCGGACATTAACTCATATGATCTTATTGTTAATACAACGCCAGCCGGGGCCGCTGATTTGTTAGCGGGAAATTTGCCACCACACGTTTCGGGTCTTCTCTTTGATGTGATCTATAAGCCTTGGCCTACTGTTCTGGCATCTGCGTGGGCCGATCGATCCGGGGATGTTATTAATGGCAAAGAATTACTTCTGTGGCAAGGTCTGGATCAACTAGCTCTCGTTCTTGATCAAGAGATTGATCGATCGTCACTCTCTCTTCATCTCCGTGAAGTTCTTGCTCAACTTTAGCCACATATCCTAGATACATCTCAAATCTGATTTTTGGCGCAAGTAGTCTCTCAGCATGCTTCTTGTGGTGATATCAATACTGGCCTGGATCTCTTTTGTAGATCTACGAACACATCGGATTCCCAACCGAGACGTTTCAATTCTTGCGATTGCATCTATCGTGGCAATCAAATTAGAAATCTATTCGCTACGCGATCATCTGCGCATCTCTGCGATCGTACTTATGATCTTGATTGCTCTCTCATTCTTCTGTGGACTCGGCATGGGCGATGTGAAGCTCGTAGGAGTATTGACCATGTTCGTCCTAGCGCCAGAAGCTGCCACATACATGACCTTCCTTGCAGTGGTTGCCATAACCGCATCAATGCATGCAATCATTCTTTCTCGCGGAAAGCTTCGGAAATCTCTGCAAATTCCCCTAGCCCCAGCAATATTCTGTGGAACTATGATGGCTTTATTCGCTAAATAGGTAAGCATCAGCGCCACAGATCTGTCAGAATATGCACATGCGTTGGTTAACTGCAGGTGAATCACACGGTCAAGCGCTCTCTGCAATTATCGAGGGCGTGCCGGCCCATGTTGCAATTGATTCGACCTTTCTTGATTTCCATCTTGCACGTCGTCGACTTGGTTTCGGACGTGGTGCCAGACAAAATTTCGAAGCGGATAAGATCTCGATTATTGGTGGCGTTCGTTTAGGTCAGAGCCAAGGCGGGCCCATAAGCATTCAGGTTGCGAACTCTGAGTGGCCGAAGTGGGAGAAGGTAATGAGCGCCGATCCCGTCGAGGCAAGTGAAATCGAAGGTCTGGCTCGAAACGCACCACTTACTCGTCCTCGTCCAGGGCATGCAGATTTAGTTGGAATGCAGAAGTACGACTTTGATGATGCCAGACCAATCCTTGAACGTGCAAGTGCTCGCGAAACTGCGGCGCGTGTTGCCTTAGGTGCAGTCGCTCGTGCTTTTTTAGAACAGAGCGTTGGAATTACAATCTTGAGTCACGTTATTTCAATAGGTACGGTGCGCGTTCCAGAGACTGCCGCGTTGCCGGCCTATAGCGATATGTCGCGCATCGATAGCGATCCAGTTCGTTGTGCGGATGCAGAGACAAGTACAAAGATGATTGCCGAGATTGATGGCGCGCACTCTGATGGGGATACCTTAGGCGGAGTGTGTGAAATTTTGGCATATAACCTCCCACCTGGACTTGGATCACATGTGCATTGGGATCGTCGACTAGATGCGCGTTTAGCGAGTGCGATGATGGGTATTCAAGCAATCAAAGGTGTTGAGATTGGCGACGGCTTTACAACAGCGACTCGCCGAGGATCAAAGGCACACGATGAAATTGAGCATAACAAGGCTGGTGCAATTGTTCGTCGAAGCGATCGCGCTGGTGGCACTGAAGGTGGAATGTCTAATGGTGAAATTTTGCGAGTGAGTATCGCAATGAAGCCGATCTCTACCGTACCTAAAGCGCTAGATACGATCGATGTAGCTACTGGTCAGGCAGCCAAGGCAATTAATCAACGCTCAGATGTATGTGCGGTACCTGCCGCGGGTGTTGTCGGCGAAGCTATGGCGGCTCTGGTTCTTGCTGAAGCGGTTCTTGAAAAGTTCGGTGGAGATAGCGTTGCGGAGACAAAGCGGAATTTTGAGTCATATATGGCTCATCTTCGCTTTAAGTAAAATGCCACAGGTAATTTTGATTGGTCCGCCGGGAGCGGGAAAGTCTTCAGTTGGAAAAGCCCTTGGTCAGAAACTATCCACTCATTTTGCAGACACAGATGTACTCATCGAAAAACAATCTGGATTAAGGGTTTCTGAGATATTCCTCGATAAAGGTGAACCTTTCTTCAGAGAGCTTGAGAAGGAAGTTGTCTTGCGAGAGCTCGCTACCTTTGACGGTGTTCTTGCCTTGGGTGGTGGAGCAGTTATGAACTCTGATGTTCAGCAGGCCTTGCGAGAAACCGGCGATCCGATTTGTTTCCTTGATGTGTCACTATCTAGCGCTGCACCGCGAATCGGATTTAATCGTGATCGTCCATTGTTGGTTGGAAATCCAAGAGCCAAGTGGCAAGAGTTGATGAATGTTCGTCGACCAATTTATGAGTCACTTGCGACACTTACCGTCTCAACCGACTCCGGAACCCCCTCACAAATTGCTCAGGAGATTGCCCATATTTTATCCACGAGCAAAGAAGTAAATTCATGAGTCAAGTAATCAGCGTCAGTGCTGAGCAAAAGTACGATGTTCTTATCGGATGCGAGTGGAGAGTTGAGTTAACTGCCCGCGCAACTGGGCACACTCGTTGTGCAATTGTGACCACTGAGTCGATGAAGTCAGCTATCGGAAATCTAGAGGCTGGTGATTGCGAGTTTATCTATTGCGTTATCCCAGATGGAGAAGAAGGCAAGAGCCCAGATGTACTTCTCAAACTATGGAATTGGTTTGCAGCTGCTGGATTTACACGGACCGATCTAGTTGTAGGCATTGGTGGGGGAGCGATTACCGATATCGCAGGATTTGCTGCCGCGACATATCTTCGTGGCATCGCTTGGATTGCAGTTCCCACTTCGGTTGCTGGTGCAGTGGATGCGGCAATAGGTGGAAAAACTGGTGCAAATCTAGATTACGGTAAGAATCTTGTGGGCTCGTTCCACTCACCGCAAGCTGTGTTGATTGATCATTCATGGTTCATGACCTTATCGGATCGTGATTTCGCTGCTGGTTTGGCAGAAGTGGTCAAGTGTGGATTCATCCGAGATGGCAAGATCTTGAAGTTAATCCAGGACAAGGATCTGCAATCGATCCGCAAGGATGATGCACTCCTTCTTGATTTGATTAAACGCGCGGTACAGGTGAAGGCCGATGTAGTCAGTGGAGATTTCAAAGAGAGTTTCGATCGTGAGATTCTTAACTACGGGCATACCTTTGGACATGCGGTAGAAAAGCATGCCAAGTATTCGCTGCGCCATGGTGAATGTGTCGCCATTGGAATGGCTTTCATGGCACATTTGCAATCAGAGTTGGGGCTAATCAGCGATGAAGTGCGTGATCTGCATGTGTCGATCTTGACTAGGATCAATCTTCCGATTACATATCCTTCCGGTGATTGGCCTGAGCTGAGAGCTCTCATGTCGATGGATAAGAAATCTCGTGGAAATACTCTCCGCTTCGTGACTATCTCTGAAATCGGCAAGACTGACCGACTGGAAGATGTGGCGCAGGCTCATCTTGTGAGCGCATATGAGAAGGTATGTTCATGAAAGTTTTAGTAATCAATGGCCCAAACCTTTCACGACTAGATATTCGGGACTCATCTATCTATGGAGATATGAGTTATCCGCAATTAGAAGCTCATATTCGCAACGCCGCCGATAGCAACGGCTTTGAAGCAGATGTACGTCAGAGTGATGATGAAGCGACAATTATTGGATGGCTTCACGAGGCAGCCGATGCACATACTCCCGTGATCATCAATCCAGCGGCCTTCACTCATTATTCATATGCGATTCGTGATGCAGCAGAATTGGTTAAGGCTCCACTCATTGAAGTGCACCTCTCAAATCCGCTATCGCGTGAGGAATTCAGACACACCTCGGTCATTTCTGGGGTATCAAATGGAACCATCGGGGGATTTGGGCCGAATTCATATTCGTTGGCCTTGGCCGCGCTCAAGACACTCATTTCGTAATCTTGAATGAGGTAAACTTCACCTCTTGACGCAGATGGCAGATTGCCGCTGCAATGAACTGGAGCATCATCGTGGCAACAACAAATGACCTCAAGAATGGCATGACCCTCGACATTGAAGGGCAGCTGTGGACTGTTGTTGAATTTCAGCATGTGAAGCCAGGTAAAGGCCCAGCCTTCGTTCGCACCAAACTTAAGCAGGTAATGACGGGCAAAGTTGTCGACAAGACATTTAATGCTGGCGTTAAAGTTGACATTGCAATTCTAGAAAAGCGTGAAATGAATTTTCTTTACAAAGAGGGTGATGATTTCGTTTTTATGGATAACGAGAACTTTGATCAGATGACAATCTCTGCTGCAACTGTCGGAGAAGCATCAAATTACATGCTCGAAAATACAGTAGCGATCGTAGCTATCCATGAGAGCAATCCTCTTTATATTGAGCTTCCGGCATCGGTTGAACTAACGGTTACTTACACCGAGCCAGGGCTACAAGGAGATCGATCTTCCGGTGGAACAAAGCCAGCAACAGTTGAGACAGGTATTGAGGTTCAGGTTCCACTTTTCATCAAACAAGATGAGAAGATTCTGGTCGACACACGCGATGGATCGTATCAAGGTCGCGCAAGCTAGTGTCTGCTCGCAGTAAGGCTCGAAAACAAACCTTAGATCTTCTCTACGAATCTGATATTCGTAGCAGCGACTTACTGGTGCTTCTTGCCTCACGGGATATCGAAGAAGATGGGCCGGATGCTCGTCCCATTCGTGAATATACAAAATCACTTATTGAGGGAATCCACACGCATAAGCGCAAGATCGACGAGTTGATAACAACCTACGCGCAGGGTTGGGATATGGACCGTCTGCCAACGGTGGATCGTAATATTTTGCGCTTGGGAATTTATGAAATCCTCTGGGCTCAAGATCTCGATGATGCAATTGTGATTGATGAGGCGCTCACTCTGGCAAAGGATTTAAGTACCGATGATTCTGCAGGCTATATACACGGTGTACTGGGCAGGATCGCTTCGATAAAATCGAGCCTGGCGCTCTAGTTTTTCTGAAGCCTGAATCCTTGCACATCTAGCCATTCAATGTAGCTATGAGCGTTGATTCCATGGCTAGCTTGAAAAATTTGCTCTAGATTCTCGATATCACTCCCGCGAAGTGAGATTACCGCTCCCTTCCAATCACCGCGCTCTCTGATGATGTGCTGGATATATGCAAGGAGTTGAGTTTTCTCGCTGCTGTGTGGCAACTCTTGTAGCGCGCGAAGATCGTAAATGTGTCGACCGGATGAATCGGTGAGGGCCATTAGCTGAGTCGGTGCCAAGATCTGGATTAAAGAAACATTTAAGGTGTGGCAAATTACGAGCACCTTTGAGATTGAGAGAGTTCGTGAACCCCTCTCATATGAACCCATCGCCACAGCTGTGATTGCACCACCAGAGTGATTGTGAAAATCGGCCAAACTCCACCCTCGGGATAGACGAGCAGCACGGATCCGTCCTCGAATCTCATCCATCTCTATCGCAAGCATGAGGCGCAGGGTAGAGAGCCTGACGCGCTCTGTGCTGGAGATATCCACAGAGTTCGGGTCGCTGATGGTATTCTTTCGCCGCATCCTTTAAGACCCGTCCTGAGAGGCGGGGAAGGAGATTTAAATGAGTTCTGTTCTGCCTGCGCCTGATATATCGCGCGCCCTTTCTCGAATCGCCCATGAAATTTGCGAACGAAACAATGGGGCTTCTTCCATCACATTGCTCGGTATCCCAACTCGCGGTGCCCACCTTGCACTTCGACTAGCGCGGTTGATTGAGAATATCGAAGGAACCCCAATTCAAGTCGGAACCTTGGATACAACACTTTTTCGTGACGATCTTCGCCTCAAAGCGCCACGAGCACTCATGCCTACGAGTATTCCGCCTCTTGGCATTGAAAACCGAAACGTGATTCTCGTTGATGATGTCCTCTACTCGGGCAGAACAATTCGAGCAGCCCTTGATGCCCTCGGCGACATAGGTCGTCCAGCCAGAGTGCAACTGGCCGTCCTGATTGATAGAGGCCATCGTGAACTACCAATACGTGCAGATTTTGTCGGCAAGAACATTCCAACCTCCACCGCACAATCCGTCAAAGTTCTTCTCTCTGAGCTCGATGGGATTGATGACGTTCTAGTTTCAGATGGAGGTGGGGCATGAAGCACCTGCTATCAATCGCAGACATCAGTCGAGGCGATGCTATAAAAATCTTAGATACCGCTGCTGAATTAGCAAGAGTGAGTGATACTCCAATGAAGAAGCTACCCACTCTTCGTGGGCGAACGATCGTCAATCTCTTTGCAGAAGATTCCACTCGCACCCGAATTTCCTTTGAAGCAGCAGCAAAGAGACTCTCGGCAGATGTGATCAACTTTTCTGCCAAAGGTTCAAGTGTCAGTAAGGGTGAATCCCTGAAAGATACTGCGCAAACCCTGCAAGCCATGGGAGCTGATGCTGTAATTATTAGACACGGCGCATCCGGTGCTCCGGCTCGACTTGCAGCGTGCGAGTGGATGTCAGGTGCTGTAATCAATGCAGGTGATGGAACACACGAGCATCCCAGCCAGGCTCTTCTCGATGCATTCACTATTCGTAAGCACTTATCTCAAGGGCGAGAGGATCTACAAGGATTACGTGTTGCAATTGTTGGTGATGTCCTTCATTCCCGCGTTGCGCGCTCGAACGTTCTGTTGCTTACTAAACTTGGTGCACATGTAACGCTGGTGGCTCCTCCAACACTGCTTCCCGTTGGTGTGGAAAGTTGGCCTGTCAGCATTTCCTATGATTTTGATCAGGTTCTTGATTCAATAGATGCGGTGATGATGTTGCGCGTGCAACAAGAGCGTATGGGCGAACTCTTCTTTCCGAACGCGCGTGAATATTCCCGCTATTTCGGACTCAATACTGACCGCCTCAACGCACTGCATCCAGGCGCAATCGTCTTGCACCCCGGTCCAATGAACCGTGGTTTAGAGATCACTGCAGAGAGCGCTGACAGCGCCCGATCTGTCATAGTCGAACAAGTGACAAACGGTGTCAGTGTGCGAATGGCAATTCTTTATCTTCTCTTAGCTGGCGATACTTCGATTGAGGCGGGCCTATAGTGACTATCCAAAATAGAAAGTCTCTCATCAAAAATGGAACTTTGGCAGATGGTCGAGTCTGTGATGTATTGATTGAAAACGGTCTCATTCACTCGGTCGGGCCATCATTGAGCGACCCTGATGCCACTGTCATCGACGCAAATTCAATGATCGTCATGTCGGGTTTGGTTGATCTGCATACTCATCTTCGGGAACCAGGTAAAGAAGATTCAGAGACTGTGCTCTCGGGTTCACGCGCCGGCGTCAAGGGTGGATACGTTGCACTTTCTGCGATGGCCAACACATCTCCTGTTGCTGATAATGCTGGAGTCGTTGAACAGGTCTATCGATTAGGCAAGAGCGCGGGACTTCTTGATGTATTTCCAATTGGTGCTGTTACTGAAGGAATTGCGGGAAAAGTCTTAGCAGAAATCGGCGCTATGGCGGATTCAGTAGCGCAGGTGCGAGTGTTCAGTGATGATGGCAATTGTGTCAGCGATCCACTTGTGATGCGCCGCGCACTTGAATATGTGAAGAAATTTGGGGGAGTCATCGCACAGCACGCACAGGAACCTTCGTTGACTTCTGGATCACAGATGAATGAAGGAATTGTTAGCGCGACGCTTGGCCTTAAGGGTTGGCCGGCGGTAGCCGAAGAAGCCATTATTGCTCGGGATGTTCTCTTGGCAGAACACGTGGGTTCACGCTTGCACATCTGCCATCTCACCACTGCAGGAGGTGTCGAGATTATTCGTTGGGCGAAAGCGCGAGGAATAGATGTCACCGCTGAAGTAACCCCACATCACTTGCTGCTTACAGATGAAAGAGCACGAAGTTACGACCCAATCTTCAAAGTGAATCCTCCTCTTCGCACAGAGAAAGATGTGATGGCCCTACGTCACGGATTAGCAGATGGAACCATTGATATTGTTGCAACCGATCACGCGCCGCATCCCGGTGAGAGCAAAGAGTGTGAGTGGCAAGAAGCAGCCTTTGGAATGCTCGGTCTTGAACATGCGCTTTCGATCGTGGCCGCGACAATGGTCGAAACTGGCCTTATGGATTGGGCTGGAGTTCAAAATCGAATGAGTGTGGCACCTGCTCGTATTGCCGGTTATGCCGATCACGGTAGAGAAGTAGTACCAGGATCACCGGCACACCTGACTGTGATTAATCCCAAAGCCCCTTATCGCGTGGATCGCGATCAATTGCAATCGAAATCACGCAATACTCCTTTCCATGGGATGGAGTTCTCGGCTCGCATTTTCGCAACCTTCTTCCATGGTCAAATGGTTTATCGAGAAGGGAGTAATGCATGAGTAAGGCATTTCTCGTTCTCGATGACGGTCGCATCTTTGAAGGCAAGAGCTGGGGAGCAACTGGGCGAACATTTGGAGAAGCCGTATTTCAGACTGGCATGACGGGGTATCAGGAGACATTGACTGATCCTTCATATCATCGCCAGGTTGTGGTGATGACGGCTCCTCATATTGGAAATACTGGGATGAATGCCTTCGATAATGAAAGCTCTAAAATTTGGGTTGCCGGTTTTGTCGTGAGAAATCCTTCACCGATTACTAGCAATTGGCGTAGTGAGATTGATCTTGTAGATGTACTCATTGAGCAGAACATTGTTGGAATTTCTGGAATAGATACACGTGCTCTCACCCGCCACTTACGAGATCGGGGAGCAATGCGAGTGGGAATATTCTCTGATCTTGAACTCTCTCGTGAAGAGATGGTGATCGAAGTGCGCAAGAGTGGCCAGATGGTTGGTTCCTTCCTCAGCGCTGATGTATCTACTCCCGAGAAATATACGATCGCGGCTCGCGGAGAGAAGAAATTTACAGTTGTCGCCATAGATCTAGGGATCAAAGGTGCGACACCTCGCGCAATGGCCGCACGTGGAATCGAAACTCATGTGCTTCCTTACAATGCGACCTTTGCAGAGATCATGGCCCTTAACCCCGATGGTGTCTTTCTCTCTAATGGACCAGGTGATCCCTCAACAATGACCGAAACCGTTGGTCTTGTCCGTGAGTTGTTAACGGAAGAAATTCCAATCTTCGGAATCTGTTTTGGTCACCAAATTCTTGGCAGAGCTCTTGGATTTGAAACGTACAAATTGCAATTTGGACATCGCGGAATCAATCAACCTGTCATCGATAAACGTAATGGCAAAGTCGAGATAACTTCCCATAACCATGGCTTTGCAATTCAAGCTCCGACTGATGGGCAGTTCACTACAGTTTATGGTCCCGGTCGAGTTACCCATGTTTGTCTTAACGATGGAGTAGTTGAAGGGCTCGAACTTCTTGAGCGGGGCGCATTCAGCGTTCAATATCATCCAGAAGCTGCAGCTGGTCCGCATGATGCGGCATATCTGTTCGACCAGTTCGTCTCCATTATGGAGAAGTTTCCACGAAAGGCAGGTGCGTTCTAATGCCTCTCGATCCTTCGATTAAGAGCGTCCTAGTAATTGGCTCTGGACCTATTGTCATTGGCCAAGCGTGTGAGTTTGATTATTCAGGCACTCAAGCTTGTCGGGTACTCAGAGCCGAAGGCATCCGTGTTGTTCTTGTGAATTCAAATCCTGCAACGATTATGACCGATCCTGAATTTGCTGATGCGACTTATATCGAACCAATTACTCAAGAATTTATCGAACGTATTATTGCAAAAGAGAGACCCGATGCAGTTCTTGCGACTCTAGGTGGACAGACCGCCCTCAATGCAGCTATCGCTCTCTTCAAGGCTGGCACTTTGGAACGTTACGGAGTTAAGTTGATTGGCGCAGATGTTGATGCTATTGAACGTGGAGAGAATCGCGAAATATTCAGGACTATTGTAGAAAAAGTCGGTGGTCATTCAGCAAAATCGGTGATCTGTCACACGATGGATGAAGTATTAGAGGCTGTGAAAATCCTTAACTATCCAGTGGTGATTCGTCCCTCTTTCACCATGGGAGGTCTAGGTTCAGGCATTGCCTTTAATGAAGAGTCACTTCATCAGATAGCTGGTGCGGGGTTACGACATAGCCCGACGTCAGAGGTATTGCTCGAAGAGTCCATCATCGGATGGAAAGAGTATGAATTAGAAGTCATGCGTGATTCCAGTGACAATGTTGTGATCGTCTGTTCGATCGAAAACATTGATCCGATGGGAGTGCACACAGGGGATTCAATCACGGTCGCACCGGCCTTAACTTTGACCGATGTTGAGTTCCAAAAACTTCGTAATCTCTCAATCGAGATTATTCGTGAAGTGGGCGTTGCAACAGGTGGCTGTAATATTCAATTCGCAGTAAACCCCGATGACGGCCGCATCATCGTCATCGAAATGAATCCGCGCGTATCGCGTTCGAGTGCCCTCGCATCAAAAGCAACTGGTTTTCCGATTGCAAAGATTGCCACGAAGCTGGCGATCGGATACACACTTGATGAGATTCAAAATGACATCACCAAAGTTACTCCGGCATCTTTTGAACCGACTCTCGATTACGTAGTGGTGAAGGCACCAAGATTTGCCTTTGAGAAATTCCAGGATGCGGATCCACGCCTGACTACGACAATGAAGTCCGTGGGTGAAGCCATGGCTATCGGAAGATCATTTCCGGAAGCGCTAATGAAAGCAATGCGCTCTTTGGAGCGGAAGGAATCGATCTTTACCTTCCCAGAAGTGATCTCGGATTCAAAGATTTCTGCTCTCATGGACCAAATATCTATTCCCACCGAGTATCGACTGCAACAGGTGCAGCAAGTTCTTTGGGCAGGCAAGAGCATAGAAGAGGTTTATCGCAAGACGAAGATAGATCGTTGGTTCCTGACGCAAATTGAATCTATTAATACTGCTGCGCGTGAAATAGCAAAGCCTGGTGAGCTCACTCCTGAAGCGATGAGATTTGCGAAAGAACACGGCTTCTCCGACGCTCAGATTGCAACGTTGCGCGGCAGTACGGAGGAAGAGATACGTAAGACTCGTGGCCATCTGAACGTACATCCTGTCTACAAGACTGTTGATACATGTGCCGCTGAATTCGAGGCATTCACTCCTTATTACTACTCCAGTTATGAAGAGGAGAGTGAGGTAAAGCCGAGAACAACGCCAGCTGTGATCATTCTCGGAAGTGGCCCGAATCGCATCGGTCAAGGAATTGAATTCGACTATTCATGTGTGCACGCTTCATTCACGTTGCATGAAGCCGGATATGAAACCATCATGATCAACTGCAACCCCGAGACAGTCTCAACTGATTACGATACAAGTGATCGTCTTTACTTTGAGCCGCTCACTCTTGAAGATGTTCTTGAAGTTGTTCATGCAGAGACTCTTGCTGGTCCAGTTCTGGGAGTTATTACGCAGTTGGGTGGACAAACTCCGCTTGGTTTGGCAGCAGGCCTTAAGGCTGCAGGTGTAACTATTCTTGGCACAAGCCCAGAAGCAATAAACTTGGCCGAAGAGCGGGGTGCTTTTGGAGATGTTCTCGCCTCAGTTAATCTTACTGCGCCAGAATTTGGTATGGCATCGTCGCAGATGCAGGCTCTTGATATCGCACATCGCATCGGCTATCCAGTTCTAGTTCGTCCATCATTTGTACTCGGTGGAAGAGGCATGGAGATTGTCTACGATGACACTTCCCTCTCTTCCTTTATTTCCCGTGCCACCGATATCACTCCAGATCACCCTGTTCTTGTTGATCGTTTCCTAGATAGCGCTATCGAGATAGATGTCGATGCACTCTTTGACGGCCACGAACTATTTCTTGGTGGAGTAATGGAACACATTGAAGAAGCGGGAATTCACTCAGGTGATAGCGCGTGCGTACTTCCTGCTATGACTATTTCGCCCGCACAGCTTCAACTTATTCGTGAGGCGACCCTCAAGATTGCTCAAGGCGTTGGGGTACGGGGACTTATCAATATCCAGTTCGCACTAGCTGCCGATACTCTCTATGTTTTAGAAGCGAATCCTCGTGCTTCTCGAACAGTTCCATTTGTCTCCAAAGCAACTGGTGTTCCTTTGGCGAAGGCGGCTGCACGTATATCAGTCGGATCAACTATTGAAGACTTACGTCAAGATCACACGCTTCCTGCAAGTGGTGATGGAGTTGCAAAAGGCATTTCTGTTAAAGAAGCAGTTCTGCCATGGAATCGATTTAGACGCATGGATGGCAGAGGCGTTGATGCTGTACTCGGACCTGAGATGCGATCAACAGGTGAAGTGATGGGAATTTCATCAACCTTTGGCGCTAGTTATTCAAAGAGTCAGATCAGCGCCTTTGGCTCACTTCCAAAATCAGGATCGGTCTTTATTTCGTTAGCCGATAAGGATAAAGACTCGGGTCTGGCGCCAGCTAAATCACTGGCAGCGCTAGGTTTTAGGCTCTTTGCGACATCCGGTACAGCAGATTTTCTTGCTTCTCATGATGTAATGACCGCACGGGTACGCAAAGCATCCGAAGGTTCAGGGCCTTACGGCGAGAAGACAATCGTTGAATTACTCAATGGGGGAGAGATAGATCTCGTGATCAATACTCCAGTAGGACGAGGCACTCGCGCCGATGGCTGGGCAATTCGTACCGCCGCAATTCAGCGATCTATTCCGTGTATCACTACGACAGCTGGTTTTAGCGCAGCTGTTGAGGGAATTAAAGTTTTGCAAGCAGGCGATCTGGATGTCCGACCAATTCAGGATTGGCTACGTGATTAATGAGCACGATCAATAAGAGCGCAGCACAGCTCAATGCAACAATCCTGAGTAATAAACGGGTTGGGGCATATCACCAGATACTCCTTGCCATTGGTGATCTCGCTTCAGTATGCCGACCAGGAAATTTTGTTGCGATCTCAGTTGGTGGAGAGTCTTCGCGCATGGTGCTGCGAAGAGCTTTTGCGATTTCGCGAATCACTCATGGCAGCGCATCTGGCGGAGCGATGGAGTTGATCGTTGCCCCACATGGCTCTGGATCTAAATGGCTCTGTGCGCAAGAAGAAGGTGTTGAACTCGATATCGTCGCACCGCTCGGTAAAGCTTTTGGAATACCAACAACTCCGGTTAATGCGCTCCTCGTTGGTGGAGGATATGGATCTGCCCCGCTCTTTGGATTAGCCGAAGTGCTCAAAGCACGTGGCTGCAGAGTCGACATGCTGCTAGGTGCAAGTACTGGATCAAAGATTTACGCACCTCTTGAAGGAAAGAGAAGTGCTTCAACGCTCAAGATTTATACCGAAGATGGCTCAATGGGTGAGCACGGAAGAGTGACTGCTCCGATCCGCGAACTCATATCCCAAGGTTCAGTCGATGTCATTTACTCATGTGGACCTATGTCTATGTTGCGCGCCATCTCTGACATTACAGAAGGCACAGATGTGGTTCATCAGTGTGCAGTTGAAGAGTCAATGGCATGTGGAATCGGTATTTGTATGACATGTGTGCTTCCCGTAAAGAACCAAGATGGATCGATTTCTATGCTGCGCTCATGTATTGATGGTCCAGTGATGGATGCAAGTGTTGTTGCGTGGGACCTCGTGGGTAAGACCCCACCAGTAGGTATTCAATGAGTCAGATGTCTTTGGATTTCTCTACTACCTTAGGAAACGCTTGGTTTCCTGCTCCGATCTTTACTGCAAGTGGTTGTGCGAGCTCAGGTAAAGAACTGTCCCAATTCTTTGATCTCCGCGGCATAGGCGCAGTTGTAACCAAGTCGGTAATGAATAAGGCACGACACGGCCGCGCAACACCGCGTATGGCAGAGACCCCTTCAGGAATGCTCAACTCAATCGGACTGCAGGGTCCCGGAATTGATCAGTTCTTAGCTCAGGATGTTCCGTGGCTATTGGATAAAGGCGCGCGAGTAATTGTTTCAATAGCGGGTGAAACCACCGATGAATATGCGATGTTGGCGAGAAAGATCCGCTCAGTTCAAGGCATTAGCGCACTCGAAGTAAATATCTCTTGTCCCAATGTTGAAAACCGTGGAATGGTCTTTGCCTGTGAGCGAGATACAGCTGCGCGCGCAATTGATGGTGTTCGCAAAATCATAGGCGGAGAGATTCCGATCATTGCAAAGTTAACTCCAGATGTCACTGACATCACCAGTATTGCATCCGCTGTTGTAGATGCTGGAGCCGATGGTTTGGCGCTCATCAATACTGTTCTAGGAATGGTGATTAATCTAGAGACGATGAAGCCACATCTTGGTGGTAAAACAGGTGGTTTATCTGGTCCGGCAATAAGACCGGTTGCTGTACGTGCAATTTATCAAGTGCATAGCGCCATGCCGAACGTTCCAATATTGGGAATGGGTGGGGTTGCATCAGGTCGCGACGCACTTGAACTTATTCTTGCGGGTGCATCAGGTGTTTCAGTCGGTACCGCAAGTTTTGGAGACCCCACAGCCATCCCTCGCATTCAGCGCGAACTCTCGGCACTCCTGGTTGCTAAAGGCTTTACATCTGTGAAAGAAGCTATCGGTTTTGCTCATCGAGAGAGCGGAGAATAAGTGGCTCACTCACCAATCATTCTGGCGGTAGATACATCTGATTTTGATACCGCGCGCGCTTGGATTGATGCCACGCGAGACAGTATTGATGTTTACAAGTTAGGACTTGAGTTCTTTCTTACTTTTGGTTGCGAAGGAATTGAGACGATCGCTCGTGAGAGCGGGGCAGGAATATTCCTTGATCTCAAACTTCACGATATTCCAAATACGGTGAAGAAATCTGCCGCAGTAGTGGACCATCTACATCCACGTTTTCTCACCGTGCATGCAAGTGGCGGCGCCGCCATGGTCAGTGCTGCCGTATCTGCAGTGACATCCACATCAATCACTGCTGTAACGGTTCTCACCTCACTGACAGATTCTGATTTGTCTGATCTTGGTTTCGCCACATCTTCCCTTGATACCGCAGTTGCTATGGCTCGCGTAGCAACAACTGCAGGTGCAACCTCAATTGTCTGCTCTCCGCTTGAGATAGAGGCGATACGTGCGGCGGTACCGCACTCTGTTGAGATAATTACTCCAGGCGTTCGTCCGGCAGATGAAGCAGGTGGAGACGATCAAATGCGCACTATGACACCTGCACAGGCGATGAGGGCGGGCGCAAATTTCCTCGTCATCGGTCGCCCGATTACATCTCGTTGGAGTGACGGCAAGGCTGCCATGGCTACTCGTGCAGCTCAATTAGTTGCCTCCATTCACGAGTAACGCTTCCGATCCTCTAGATTATCGCCATGAGAAAACCGCCAGTCCTCACGGAAGCAGAACGTGCGGCAGCTCTAGCGAAGGCGAGGATTTCCAGATCGCATAGGGCAAAGATTAAAGCAGAGGTAAAAACTGGAAATCTTACGGTTGAGCAAATTTTAGACCTTGCTGGAAGCGATGATGCAATTGCAAAAATGCGCGTCTCGGAATTACTTGAATCAATTTCTGGCGTCGGGAAAGTCCGAGCAATCGCAATTCTCGATAGACTAGGAATCTCACGTACGAGGCGGATTATGGGTCTCGGACATCATCAACGCGGAGCACTAATAAAGGAGTTCGCTATTCCTCGAGACAAGATGCATGATGGAAGTCTCGTTGTTCTTTCAGGTCCCGGGGGAGTCGGCAAGAGCACGGTTTCCAAAGAGATTCGAGAACATGATGATTTTTGGGTGAGCGTCTCTGCGACTACACGCAAACCCCGACACAATGAAACACATGGTGTCGATTACATCTATATGAGTGATGAAGAGTTTGATCGCGCGATCACTAATGGATTTTTTCTTGAATGGGCAGCCTTTGCTGGTGCGCGTTACGGGACACCAAAACAATCTGTTCTCGACGCCCTCTCACAAGGTAAGGACGTTCTGCTAGAGATTGATATCGAAGGTGCGAAACAGGTCAAGATGAATTGGCCTGATGCGATTCTTGTCTTTCTCGAGCCGCCTTCATGGGAAGAACTTGTTTCTCGATTAGAGGGTCGTGCGACTGATTCCGCCGAGCGAAGGGCGGAAAGGCTTGCTTTGGCTCAAGATGAGATGGCTCAATCGCCCTTTTTCGACCATATTCTGGTCAATGATCAGGTCGATCATGTGGTTGCGAGCCTGATAAGATTGGCGCATTCGCAGCGGTCTTAAAGAATGAGTCTGCCACGCGCTAAAAATATAGGAGGCACTGATGGACGGCATCACAAATCCACCAATTGATGAACTGCTCGATAAGAGCGGTTCGAAATATAGCCTTGTGCTCTACGCAGCTAAAAGAGCGCGACAGATCAACGCTTATTACTCACAACTCGGTGAAGGTCTTCTTGAATATGTTGGACCCCTAGTTGAGACACATGTTCACGAGAAGCCGCTATCGATTGCACTCCGTGAAATCAACGAAGGTCTTCTGACCATCGAAAATCTCGACCCAGCAGTTAAGTAACCACTAGGAAACTCATCTCTTGTCCACGCGCGAAGTAATTCTCGGCGTTGGTGGTGGAATTGCCGCGTACAAGTCCTGCGATCTTCTCCGACGTTTACAGGATCAGGGTTTTGGCGTCACGGTAATACCAACCCCCTCAAGCCTTAATTTCGTAGGTAGTGCAACATGGGAAGCGCTCTCTGGTCGTCCTGTTACTACGACGGTCTGGGAAAAAGTCGACGAGGTAAGACATGTTTCGCTGGGAAGCGCGAGTGATTTCATAATTATCGCCCCAGCCACTGCCGACTTAATCGCCCGTATTGCGCAAGGTCGAGCCGATGATTTACTCACCAACACAGTTCTTGCAAGTAGCGCACCCAAACTCATAGTTCCTGCAATGCATCCGGCGATGTGGTCTAATCCTGCGACCGTTGCAAATGTTCAGACACTTCGTGAACGCGGATTCTTTGTCATGGAGCCAGATCATGGTCGACTCACTGGAAAAGATGTTGGTGTCGGTCGCTTTCCGGAGGCATCCCGCATTCTTGCTGAGTTTAATTCCATTGCTAATCCTGTACACGACCTACTCGGCCGCAAGGTCTTAGTAACAGCAGGTGGCACTCGCGAACCATTAGATCCGATTCGATATATAGGCAATCGTTCTTCAGGTAAGCAAGGGTATGCAATCGCTCGCGCCGCTTCTCGTCGTGGAGCTGATGTCACTCTCATACTTGCCAATAGCGATCTACCTGATCCTTCTGGCATTCGTTGTGTACGAGTGAGCACAGCGCAGGAGATGTTTAGCCAAGTAGAGAAAGAATTCGATTTATGCGATGTCCTAGTAATGAGTGCAGCGGTTGCAGATGCCAAACCTTCGCAGGTAAGTCAGAGCAAGATAAAGAAAGGCTCTCTCACCTCTATAGAGTTGGCATCTAATCCCGATATTGTGGCAACCGTGGCTTCTCGCAAGAAGAGTCAGATAGTTGTTGCCTTCGCCGCCGAGACATCTCTTGATGTTGAAGAGGGTAAGAGAAAGCTTGTCAGCAAGAACGCGGATATTCTCTTTCTTAATGATGTAGCTGGAAATGAGATATTCGGATCAGACCAGAATCAAGGTGTGATTTTGATTGCAGGTAATGAAGGTAAGGCAGAATCAGTACAAGAGATCAACGTTGATCGCACCGATAAAGACACGCTCGCCGATCTTCTCCTTGATCAGGCCCTGAATAGGTTAGGTTAGAACAATGTCAAAACGTCTCTTCACATCAGAATCAGTCACCGAAGGCCATCCAGATAAGATTGCAGATCAGATTTCTGACGCGATACTCGATTCACTCCTCTCGCAGGACTCCAAGAGTCGCGTTGCAGTCGAAACTCTTATTACAACAGGCCAAGTACATGTTGCGGGCGAAGTAACTACTGATGGTTATGCAGATGTCATGGGAATCGTTCGCGATACCGTCATTGGAATTGGGTATGACTCATCAGTAAAGGGTTTTGATGGAAATAGTTGTGGGGTATCAATCTCTATCGGACAACAGTCGCAAGATATCGCTCAAGGTGTAAACGATGCCTTTGAGCATCGCGTTGATGCAGCGGTAGATCCACTCGATCTTCAGGGTGCCGGCGATCAGGGCCTGATGTTTGGCTATGCCTGCGATGACACTAAAGAGCTAATGCCTTTGCCTATCTATCTTGCTCACCAATTAGCGGAGCAATTAACGGCTGTGCGTAAGAGCGGTGCACTTGCATACCTGCGCCCTGATGGAAAGACTCAAGTAACTATTGAATACGACGGAGATAAGGCGATCGCGCTCAATACCGTTGTTATCTCCAGCCAGCACGCAGAAGATGTTGATGTAGCGAATAAGTTGACCCCAGAAGTTATCGAATCTGTCATTAAGCCAGTTCTTTCAAAGATAGATCTTCCTCAGAGTGATTTGAGAGTTCTGATCAACCCAACTGGTCGTTTCGTTATTGGCGGTCCTATGGGTGATGCTGGGCTAACAGGGCGAAAGATTATTGTCGATACCTATGGAGGAATGGCTCGCCACGGTGGCGGCGCATTTAGCGGTAAGGATCCTTCAAAGGTTGATCGTTCTGCAGCATATGCGATGCGCTGGGTTGCAAAGAACGTGGTCGCTGCAGGTTTGGCACGACGTTGTGAAGTTCAAGTAGCTTACGCAATCGGAAAAGCCCATCCAGTCGGAGTATTCGTTGAAACTTTCGGTACCGAAACAGTTCCTGTTGCCAAGATTCAGAACGCAGTAACCACAGTCTTCGATCTTCGCCCGGCGGCGATCATCAGAGAACTGAACTTGCTTCGTCCGATATATTCACAGACAGCAGCGTATGGACACTTCGGCCGCGAGCTTCCTAACTTCACATGGGAAGTAACTAATCGCGTGGATGAACTCCGCGCGGCGATCTAGTCCGACAATCCATCTAAGAATGTAAAGGTCTGACATGACCGCATCACCTCTCAGGCTTCGAGTGCAGAAGGTTGAGCGCGATGAGAGCACTGCGTCAGACCATCTGCCAGTTGCGCGGCTATGGGTTGATACTGGTTTGTCACATCTGGAAACTACCTATGACTATTTAGTTCCACAGAGTCTCGATGATGAAGTATCTGTCGGTGTTAAGGTGCTTGTCGATTTTTCTGGACGTAAGGTTGATGCTTTTGTCATCGAAAGGTTGAGCGGTTCGAGTATTGGTAACCTCAAATTTATTGAGAAAGTCACATCTCCAGTGCCGCTACTCACCGAAGAGGTTATGCAACTTGTAACCGCTGTCTCTCGACGATGGGGCTCTCAACCCAGTGAAATTTTGGCGGCAGCGATTCCACCTCGAGTCGCTTCGGCAGAGAAGGGCTTAGCCGGCCAACCCATCGCTATTTCTCAAGAGCGAGGAAAAAACACGCACCCATCGCACTCCTATTATCTTTTCACTCCAGCTGAAAATCCCTACCAAACTATGGGCGCTTGGATAAAAAGTAGATTGAGTAAAGGGGGAGTACTCGTTGTTCTTCCAGAGCTTCGTGAAGTTAATGCGTTAGCCGATGAGTTATCTCTCTTGGACCTCGACTTTTCAGTTCTAGATGGATCGTTACCTCGAAGCACTAGATATGCGAACTTTCTCAAGGTTGCAACTGGAAGCGAACAGGTAATAATTGGTACGCGAAGTGCGATTTTTGCTCCTGTAGCAAATCTTCAGACGTTGATTGTCTTTCGTGAAGGTTCAGAGTCTCATTACGAGAAGAGATCTCCGGGATGGAATGTCCGTGATGTTGCAATCATTCGTTCTCAGCTAGCTGCAATTGATCTCACCTTTGCAGGTTTTGCACCCTCATCAGAGCTTTCGTTGCTCATTGAGAGAGATGCGATAGCGCTCAAGGGTAAGCGCGCAAAGGTTGACGCCACCTCATACCCCCAAGTACAGGGCGAACTACTACCAGATCGAATATTTTCACCCATTAGAAGTGCGCTCACTCGTGGCTCTGTTCTCTTTCTCGTTCCCCGAAAGGGTTACTCGCAAGCCATTTCGTGCACCTCGTGTCGCAATATCGCACTCTGCGAATGTGGCGGACGGATTTATTTTGGAGGTCCAGATAAGGGGTTTATCTGCTCCCTCTGTAACTTAATGACTACAGAGTGGAGCTGTAAATGGTGCAAGAAGAGTTCTGCTCACCTCTTAGGACGTGGAAATCTTAGATACGCGCAAGAAATTGGAAGAGCTTTTCCTGGTTTCGCAGTTGTATCCTCCGATGCGACGAACGCAGTTCTGCAGGTGGAGAATCGACACTCAATTGTTCTGGCTACTGCCGGTATGGCGCCGGCGATCAGCGGCGGTTATGAAGCCGTTGTGATTCTTGAAGGCGATAATCTTTTCTCACAACTTGACCTGCGAGCTCAAGAGCGAGCACGCGAGGCGATCATGCAGAGCGCTTCACTACTTGCCGTTACTGGCAAGGCACTTGTCGTCATAGATAATTCTCACCCAATAGTGGCTGCGCTCTCACGTTGGAATCTCTCACCTCTTCTGGGAAGGGAGCTAAGGGAGAGGGAACAAACACAGTTACCTCCCGTGGTTCATGCAATTGTTCTTGAGTGTGAACATTCAGATGCTCCTACTTTTCTCAGCGGTATCAGCTCATCCATTAAAGACGGAAGAGTCCCAAGCTCCACGCGAATTCTTGGGCCAACTCGGATAGATACGGAATATTCACGAATTATTCTGACAGTCTCTCGAGATCATGGGCAAGATCTATTTGATTTCCTCGTCACTTACCGAAAGAAGCGAGGGATAGCCAAAAAATCGATTCCTCGCATGCGTATTGACCCGTATGTCCTATCTCATTCCCTTTGAAACATTTTATTTGCGTTAAGATACTGACATGGCCATTCAAGAGATCAGATTATTTGGCGATCCGGTTTTGGTAACTCCCGCTTCCCCGGTAGTTGATTTCGATAAAGAGTTGCGCAATTTAATAAGTGACTTGATCGATACGATGTTAGATGCACCAGGTGCTGGATTAGCAGCTCCTCAAATAGGCGTTCCTTTGCGCGTTTTTACCTGGTGTGTGGATGATGAAATTGGGCATCTAGTTAACCCCCAACTCACCTTGAGCGAAGAACTTCAGGATGGCGAAGAAGGTTGTCTTTCATTCCCCGAAATTCGATATGAAACCCCCAGAGCCCTGCGCGCTGTTGCACGTGGATTCAATATGCATGGTGAGCCGATAACAGTTGAAGGAAGTGAGTTTTTGGCACGCGCGCTACAGCATGAAACTGATCATTTGGATGGAATACTTTTCATCGAACGCATGCCGAAAGATTCGCGCAAGCTGGCAATGAAAGAGATTAGAGATTCCGAATGGTTTATGAGTGCAACTGAAAATGGTTCGTCTCCAATTATCAAAGTTTCTCCTCATCAAACCTTCGGAAAAGGTCACTAGTGCGTTTAGCGGTTGCGGCGACGCCTCGTGTTGCCATTCCAACCTTGGATTTCTTACGATCTAGTGAAGACTCACTTGTAAGAGTTTTTACCACTGAAGATAAAGCAGCTGGCCGCGGTCGCTCTCTGAGTCCGAGTGATGTCGCCATGTGGGCTAGTGAGCATGGTGTTGAGTGCATCAAGGTAGGAGCTGCCTCTGAGATGGCAGCTCATCTAGACGATATTGATTGCGTTGTTACAGTCGCATTCGGAATACTGCTTCCGCAAGAGATTCTTTCGAAGCCAACGCATGGATTTATTAATCTCCATTTCTCACTTTTACCAGCCTGGCGAGGAGCTGCGCCAGTCCAGCGCGCTATTGAAAATGGTGATGAAAAGCTTGGAATCACCGTGTTCTTACTTGATCAGGGAATGGATACTGGACCTATCTACGCGCAGACTTCTTTTCCGCGAGATACCACCATGCGAAGTAAAGAGGCGCTGGAATTTCTTGGCGAGCAAGGAGTCGATTTGATTGCCGAAACTTTGCAGGATATTTCTCGAGGGGTTGCTCCAGTTGCCCAGCGTCAAGATGGCGCTACATTGGCACGCAAACTGAGCAAGAGCGAGGCGTTGATTGATTGGCGCTTGTCCGCTGCAGTCATTGATCGCAAAGTAGCCGCGTTCTATCCCAACCCGGTTGCATTTACTAATTTTCGCGGTGAGATTCTTAAGATCACACGGAGTGCACCGTGTAGCGAACACTCTGCTGAGTTTGCACCGAGAGCTGGGGAGTGGATGGTTGAAAAGGATCGAGTACTTATCGGCACAGGAGATCAAGTGCTTGAGATAGTCCAGTTGATCCCGCAAGGTAAGTCTGAGATGAAGGCCACTGACTGGGCGCGCGGAGCAAGAATTAGCCCAGGTGAGCTCTGTGGTTGAAGCGCGCAGGAATACATTTAAGAAGCCAAAAGCTGATCCGGTTCGTCTGCTTGTCTTTGATATTCTCACCGAAGTAAATCGCCGTGATGGCTACTCAAATCTTCTTCTGCCGCGTGCCTTAGATGCATCATCCTTTGATCAGCGCGATAAGGCTTTTGCGACTGAGCTTCTCTACGGAACGCTTCGTATGCAAGGGCGCCATGACTACGTTCTCGCGCAAGTCAGTGATCGCCCCTGGAGTGAGGTTGATACAGGGATCGTCGATGTTACAAGAATAGGTCTTCAGCAAATTTTTGAGATGAGAGTACCGATGCATGCTGCGGTTTCTGAGACGGTTGAGTTAGCTCGCAAAGTTCTGGGTGAATCAAAAGCATCTTTTGTTAATGCACTCTTGCGCAAAGTGAGCGCCCAATCTTTAGAAGAGTGGCTAGCGCCGGTAGCTCTCCTCGGTGATGAAGTCAGCAAACTTGCAATTACTTACTCTCATCCAGAGTGGATTGTGAGCGCTTACTTCGATCTGTTACGTGATTTCGATGAGGTTCGCGCCCTTCTAGCAGCGAACAACATCCCGGCAAAGCCCACCTTTGTTACGTGGCCGGGTCGCTCTGATATTTCAGAATTTCAAGAGTGGGGTGCGACTGCAACTCCGTATTCACCGTATGGCTTTCAGGCGGATGTGACTCCATCAGCTCTTGAAGCGGTGCGCCATCGCAGAGCCGGCGTACAAGACGAAGGTTCACAACTGGTCGCTACGATTTTTGCACAAGCTGCTGCAGAGAAAAGTTCTTGGTTAGATCTCTGCGCGGGGCCTGGCGGTAAGGCCGCACTCCTTGCAGCAATCGCCGGTCAAGGTGATCACCGATTTGTCGCAAATGAAATTTCGCAGATCAGAGCAGATTTAGTGAAGCAAGTAGTGGGAGCTCACGAAGTCTGGGTAGGAGATGCTCGAGAGATTGCTACACGAGGTGAAGGCTTCGATGCGATCTTGGCCGATGTGCCTTGTACTGGAATGGGAGCGCTGCGACGCAGGCCTGAGGTACGTTGGCGTCGCTCACTTTCTGATCTTCGCGAGCTCGGGGTTCTGCAGCGCGAGATAAGTGATGCAGCAATCTCGATCTTAAATGTTGGGGGAGTATTTGGCTATGCAACCTGTTCACCACATTTAGCCGAGACGAGTATCGCAGTTGCAGATATCTTGAAGAAGCATCCTGAGCTCGAGCAGATAGATATTCAACCGTTTATGCCAATAGGCCTTGATGGAGGAGTCAGAGATAAAAGCATGGCTCTTTGGACGCAGCGCCACAACACAGATGCAATGTTTCTAGCCCTCTTTAGAAAAATCTCGTAAGGTAGAGTCATGGGAATTCGAATAACGCCCAGCATATTGAATGCCGATTTCTCTCACCTCGATGAAGAGATAGCACGTATCTCGTTGGTGTCGGATCTACTGCATTTAGATGTTATGGATAATCTCTTTGTTCCTAACTTCACCTTCGACTTCGAACAAGCAGCATCGATTATTGGATCTTCCCCAATCCCAGTTGATGCGCATTTGATGATTGCCGATGTCGATCTTCTTGCTCCGGCATATGCTCATGCTGGTAGCGCGAGTGTGACCATTCACGCAGAGGCCAGTGGCTCGATCGCAGCCACTCTTCGTGCCATTAAGGCAGAGGGCGCTAGAGCCGGTTTGGCACTCAAGCCTGGCTCAGCTATCGAAGATTATGCAAATTTTGTTGATGATGTAGATATGTTCTTGATAATGACAGTCGAACCAGGCTTCGGTGGTCAAAAATTTATGAGCGCAATGATGCAGAAGGTGAAGCAGACTCGTAGCATCATCGGTGATAGACCAATCTGGTTACAAGTTGATGGTGGAATTTCATTAGAGACCATTGAGATCGCCCGAGAAGCTGGCGCTGACACTTTCGTAGCTGGCAGTGCTGTCTTTAATTCACCGGATCCTGCTGCGATGATCATGCAATTGCGGGCCTTAGCCGAAGCAAAATAGCGCGCGGCTACACCTCAACGTCAAGTAAACTAGGGCTATGAAGTCATTCGATGATCTATGGATTGAGCTCTCCAAGAAGGCGCTGGAGCGACCTGCAGATTCTGCAACTGTCGCAGCCTTGGATGCAGGCGTTCATACGATTGGCAAAAAAATTATCGAAGAGGCTGGTGAAGTCTGGCTCGCGGCAGAGCACGAGAGTGATGATGCGCTAGCCGAAGAGATCAGCCAATTGATTTATCACTTGCAGACTCTGATGCTTGCCCGCGGGTTAACACCACAAGATATCTATAAGTTTCTCTAGGTTAAAAGGAGCATGATGCTACGCATAGCAATCCCGAATAAAGGTTCTCTTGCCGACGAATCGATCGGAATTCTTAAAGAAGCCGGATATAAACAGCGCACTGATTCGCGGGATTTAGTGTTAGTTGATACTACAAACTCAGTTGAGTTCTATTACCTTCGTCCGCGCGACATCGCTATCTATGTTGGTTCTGGAGAGCTTGAGGCAGGTATAACAGGGCGAGATCTTTTGATCGACTCTGGCGCTCATGCAACCGAAGTGATGGCGCTTAACTTCGGCGGATCGACGTTTAGATTTGCAGGGCCTGTGGGTAAAGGCTTTTCTGTTAAAGACATTGCTGGCAAGCGCGTTGCCACGGCCTACCCAGGACTGGTCCAAAGCTATTTATCGAATCTGGGTATTACGGCAGAGGTTGTCCGTCTTGATGGCGCAGTTGAAAGTAGCGTCCGACTTGGCGTAGCTGACTTGATTGCAGATGTTGTTAGTACGGGAAATACTCTTCGTCAAGCAGGCCTAGAAATATTCGGCGATCCGATCCTTACGAGTGAAGCGATTCTGATTAGTCGTAAGGATGTTGCGATAATGGCAGATCTCGAAGTTTTGATTAGACGCTTACAAGGAGTCGTCACGGCGCGCCAGTACGTCTTGATGGATTACGACATTAAGAAAAGTGATATTGATGCCGCATGTGCGATCACTCCCGGTTTGGAGTCTCCGACAATCTCGCCTTTGCAAAACCCAGACTGGTTAGCGGTTCGAGCGATGGTATTGCGGACTGAGACCAATAAAGTAATGGATGATCTGTATGTCCTCGGTGCACGTGGAATTCTCGTTACCGACATTCATGCATGCAGACTTTAGAACCATTACTTGCGGCTAGTTTGGTCTGACTCTTCCACATCCTCGCGGGTAATTCCCAGGAGATAAAGCACGCTATCAAGATAGGGAGCGCTCAGAGCGCTATCTGCAGCAGCTCTTACTGCTGGTTTAGCATTAAATGCGATTCCAAGACCGGCGAGTTCGATCATATCTAGATCGTTTGCACCGTCTCCAATCGCAACAGTCTGCTCTAATTCCACATGCTCAATCTGTGCAAAATCCCGAAGAGCAGTCGCCTTAGCTGCTCGATCAATCACTGGACCCAACACCTGACCGGTGAGAAGACCATCCACAATTTCCAGAGTATTTGCTCTAAAGAGTGTGATGTTTAGTGATTTAAGCAGCGGCTCAATTACGTTGATAAAGCCACCTGATACAACAGCAACTGTGTGTCCAAGCTTTTGCAGTGTTGAAACGAGTGTTTTTGCCCCAGGAGTTAGAGAAATTTCTTCCTTTACTTCATCGATAACTGATTCAGGAAGTCCTTTGAGCAGGGCGACTCTCTCGCGAAGACTTGCTTCGAAATCAATCTCACCCGCCATCGCTCGATCGGTAATTTCCTTTACCTGCACTTGAACACCAGCTTTTGCTCCAAGGAGTTCGATGACTTCCTGAGAGATAAGCGTCGAGTCGACATCCATCAATACCAGTTTCTTAGCCCAGCGCATAAGGCCGCCGGGGGAGACTGCAATATCTACACCGTACTGTGAGGCTAAAGGTGTCAACGCGCTTTTGAGAGTTGATGTAGAGGCACCGCTTACAACGCATTCAATTGCAGTGACTGGATAACTTGCAGTACGTTGAATGCGTTCGATATTTGCCTGCACACCGGCTATTGCTGCAGCGATTGCGGAGATGGCAGATGGCTTTAACTCTTGAGAGAGTATTACTACATGAGTCAGTCCGGTTTTAGCTGCGATGCTCTCGCTCTTCTGCTCTGAAAAAGCGATCGCTATATCGAGATCAAGCGACTCAGCTTTTTCGTTGAGGTCATCTTCAATAGCTGATGCATGTGCGCGATCGAGAGAGATAAGAATTGTCAAAATCAGACGAGAGCGAATCACGACCTGTTCGATATCCATAATCGTCAATGAGAACGGGGATAGCGTTGAGAAGAGAGCCTCTGTGATGCCAGGGCGATCTTCGCCAGAGACCAAGATGAGGCCTGTGTAATACTCGCTTCGCTTATCCATGTGCAGAGATTATCGTGAATCACAGGGCAATCTCCTCGAATTTATAGGTAATAAGCGCTGTGAAGAGATATCTTTTAGCCCGTGAGTGGTCAAGAAGTTTTAAGAGTTACCGATGTCTGCGTTCGTCGCGGGACACGGACGATCCTTGGTCCAGTTACCTTTGCAATATCTCCTGGTGAGCGATGGGTCATTCTCGGTCCTAATGGGGCTGGAAAATCCACCTTACTCAATCTCTTAGCTACTCGTGCCTTTCCTACTAGTGGCAAAGTCTTCATCTTGGAGAAAGAGATGGGCAGAGTTGATCTCTTTGAACTTCGAACAAGGATCGGTCTTGCCGGTGTCGGAATATCAGAAGATATTCCATATGAAGAGAAGGTTCGAGACGTCGTCGTCACCGCTGCTTACGCAGTTCTTGGTCGATGGAATGAAGATTACGATTTATGGGATGAATCTAGAGCGGTAGCGCTCCTGACCACATTCGGTGTAAGAGAGCTAGCTGATCGTGACTACGGCACGCTAAGTGAGGGCGAGAAGAAGCGCGTTCAGATATCACGAGCGCTCATGGCCGATCCCGAATTGCTTCTACTTGATGAACCAACAGCAGGACTTGATGTTGGAGGACGTGAAGATCTGCTGCGGAGGTTTTCGAACTTTTCAAGTGACCCGAGCGCCCCAGCTACGGTCATTGTTACTCATCATATTGAAGAGATCCCGGTCGGCACTACCCATGCGCTGCTCTTAAAAGATGGCGTGATTGCGGTAAGTGGTCCGGTCGATCAAGTAGTAACAAGTGAACATATCTCTGCAGTTTTTGGCGTCGAAGTGAACGTCGCCTTTGATGGTTCACGATTCTACGCACGAGCTTCTTCGTGACCCATCCACTGTTTCAACCTGTTCATCCTTCATGGTTACCAGTACTTGAGCCGCTCGAGGCTGCGATTCTTTCGACATTCGATGTGGTCGCTAAGGCCGAATTCATTCCCGCGGTCGATCGAATCTTTGCCCCGTTGAGTTCTTCTCTTGATGAAGTAAAAGTTGTAATCGTTGGACAGGATCCTTACCCCAACGCTGATTATGCGGATGGCTTTGCATTTTCCGTACGGCCGGAGATCTCACCCTTTCCTGCATCGCTAGTAAATATCTTCAAAGAATTAGAGAGCGATCTTGGAACTGCAATGCCAACAGATGGCAATCTCGAGAGATGGTCACGTCAAGGGGTTTTACTCATCAACCGCACTCTGACAACAATTCCGGGGGAGTCACATGCTCACCAAAGAAGTGGCTGGATGGAGATCACTGAGGCCATTATTCGTGAAGTTGCCCAAAGAGGCGCGGTGGGAATTTTATGGGGCGGTAATGCTCAGCAAATGTCTGATTATTTTCAACCATCGCACGTCATCAAAAGCGCGCATCCAAGCCCACTTAGTTCTTATCGTGGCTTCTTTGGCTCCAAGCCCTTTTCGCAATGTAATGAAATGCTAGCTCAGGCTGGAAAAACTCAAATAACTTGGTGAATAAGAAAGAGGCCGGATACTCACGTGATGTGAATACCCGGCCTCTTTCTTATCTAATGAACTTATCCAACCCAGATGTTAATAGGGGATTGCAGGAAGTAGATTACGAAGAGTCCTGAAACAAGCCAAAGAAGTGGGTGAACTTCCTTCGCGCGTCCTTGGATGGCTCGGATAATCACGTGGGTGACAAAGCCAACGCCGATACCTACAGAGATATTGTAAGTAAATGGCATCAAGATGATTGTAAGGAATGCTGGAAGAGCAATTCCTAGATCATCCCAGTCAATGTTTCTGATCTGAGTCATCATCAAGAATCCAACAATTACTAGCGCAGGCGTTGCAGCCTCATACGGAATAACGGCAACTAGTGGTGCTAGGAATGTTGTGAGCAGGAACAAGACTCCAGTAACAACTGAGGCAAGTCCGGTGCGAGCTCCTTCACCAACACCTGCTGCAGATTCAATGTAGCTTGTGTTAGAAGAGATGCTTCCAGCTCCACCAGCGACAGCTCCAAGAGAGTCAACAAAGAGGATCTTGTTATTGTTTGGAACGTTTCCTTCATCATCGATCAAACCTGATTCATGACCGATTGCAGTAACTGTTCCTACTGTGTCAAAGAAGTCTGAGAGCAGAAGAGTAAAGATGAAGAGAATCGCTGTGATCAATGGAACGCGATCAAAGCTACCGAGAAGATTGAACTGACCAAAGAGCGAGAAGTCAGGTGTTGCAACAATCTCTGAAGGGACTGCAGGAACGTTGAGGTTCCAACCCTTTGGATTTACTGCACCAGTTGCACCGTTAAACAGTGGTCCAATTTTAAATGCAGATTCGATTGCGATCGCAGCTGCTGTTGCTACGACGATACCGATCAAGATTGCGCCCTTGACCTTCTTGACCATAAGGGCAATTGTTAAGAGGAGTCCAAAACCGAAGACGATAATTGGCCAACCGACTAGGTTTCCGTTATCGCCGAGCATCACAGGGACAGGTCCTGAACCAGTACGACGAACAAATCCTGCATCGACTAGACCGATGAGTGCAATAAAGAGACCGATACCGACCGAAATCGCGATCTTAAGTTGGCCCGGAACCGCGCGGAAAACTGCGCCGCGGAATCCTGTCAGCACCAGAACAGTAATGATGAGACCTTCAATGACGACAAGTCCCATTGCATCTGCCCATGACATCTGCGAAGCGATACCTACCGCGACGAATGTGTTGAGGCCAAGGCCTGTTGCCAGCGCGAGAGGGTAGTTTCCAAGAACTCCCATAAGGATTGTGAGAATGCCAGCCATAAGAGCTGTCATTGCAGCAACGAGAGCTAAGTTAGGAGCATCTCCGCCACCAATGTATTTTCCATCCGCATCCTTGGCTAGACCAATGATCAGTGGATTGAGCGCGACGATGTAAGCCATAGTAAAGAATGTGACGACTCCGCCACGTACTTCCTGTGCCACTGTCGATCCGCGCTCAGATATTTTGAAGTAACTATCGAGCATGTTGAACCTTCCTCATTTTGTTATCGGGGGTGGTTGCGACCCCGTGTGAAATGACGGCTCACAGACCGATCGAGGATGGGGAGGTCTTTGATAGGGCCAAAATATCTGACCGAGAGCCCTACTTTGAGGTTAGGCGCGCTAAAAGGCCGAAAGAAATGGCAACTGATTGGCCGATGAGCAGCGCAAATAGCAGCGTTCCCAGTCCCAAGGTGCCACCAAGGAGCGCTCCAGCGATCGAGACGACAACCTCGATGCCCAGACGAACTCGTCCCACGCGGACTCCCGTGCGCTGATGAAGTCCTGTCATAGCACCATCTCGCGGCCCTGGCCCAAGACCGCAGGTGATGTAGAGCGATGAACCGATTCCGACCATCGCGATGCCAACAAGAGTAAATAAGAGCCCTGAATAGATGTTCTCTTGCTTTGGAAAAATGTTTGTGCCAATTTCTATAAAGAGCGAAATGATGATGATATTTGAAAGTGTTCCAAAACCAGGACGCTCTCTTAGTGGAATCCATAGCGAGAGCACGAGTGCACCAATAATCAGTGTCGATGTACCAATTGATAACCCGCTCTTAAGTGAGATTCCTTGTGCGAGGACAGACCATGGAGCATTACCGAGACCTGATTGAATAATCAATCCATCTCCCAAACCAAAGATCGCTAATCCAAAAAAGAGAATAAGCACTCTCTTAAATGAAAGATCCCAACGACCATTAGCAGTCCACGGAACAACTGGAACTGTTCTATGGGGCTTGAGGTGAGAGATGATGTCGCGAATCGTCATCCGAGGATCCTACCTTTATGGTTGAAGTTTAAGTACCCTTATCGAATGTTTACTGGCTCTGGAACGATCATCAACATCATCACAATTATTGCTGGCGCATCTCTCGGAGTCTTAATCGGTGGACGTATGCCAGATCGCATACGCGCTCTCATCACAGATGTATTGGGACTGATCACAATCCTTGGTGCGGCAACGGCTTTGGTAGTTATCGGGTCGCAGCGATATGTAGATGCACTACCAAAGGGATGGCCACTCTTAGCCATCCTTGCTTCACTCCTTATTGGTGGAGTGATTGGAAGTGCAGCTAACCTTGAAAACAGATTAGAGAGTTTTGGCATCTATTTGAGAGTTAAGTTCAAGGCCAACAGTCAGGGTACTTTTGTCGAAGGCTTCTTGTCGTCTTCTCTACTCTTTGTGATCGGTCCCTTAGCGATTCTTGGATCGATCAGTGATGGCATGGGAACTGGCACAGATCAGTTGATTCTCAAATCATCACTCGACTTCTTTGCCGCGATGGCCTTTGCTGCAAGTTTGGGATGGGGTGTGGCAGCTTCTGCGATTCCTGTCGGTATTTACCAGGGAGTCTGGACCGTTATTGGATTTGGTCTAGGAAACGTCCTTGCTGGATATCAGGTTGATGCGATGACAATTGTCGGCGGATTGATGTTGGTATCAATCGGCCTTGGCTTGCTCAAGATCAAGACAATCTCGGTGGGAAATCTACTTCCATCACTTTTGATTGCACCGATATTTGTCGGTGTATTGCATGAATTTATCTAACGGAGATTAGATTGTGCTGGCATCGATCACAAAGCGATACTTCACATCGCTCGCAACGGTTCTTTCATACGCTTGATCGACATAATCTGCGTTAATTACCTCAATATCGCTGAGAATTCCATGCTCTGCACTGAAGTTGATCATCTCTTGCGTCTGGGCAATTCCACCAATCATTGAACCAGCAAGAGATTTTCTTCCGTTAAGCAGAGAGCCGACGTGCACGGGATATGGAGCACCTGGCAGTCCAATAACTACGAGCGTTCCGTCGATTGTTAGGGTTGCGATGTAGTCGTTGATGTCAATCTGTGCACTTACTGTGTTGAGAATCAGATCGAAGGTGCGCGCATATGGTTTTAGATCTTTTGGATCATGCACACAAATGAATTCATCAGCGCCCATCGCCAGGGCAGCCTCTCGCTTATTAGGCGAATGAGAAATTACTGTTACGTGTGCGCCGAGTGCATGGGCGAACTTGACGCCCATATGTCCCAATCCGCCTAGCCCCATGACAGCAACGCGGGTGCCTTTGCCAGCTTTCCAATGCTTGAGTGGGGAGTAGAGAGTGATGCCTGCGCAGAGCAAAGGTGCGACGCCATCAAGTGGCATAGATTTAGGAATTGTGACCGCGTAATCCTCGTTCACCACAAACACGTTGCTGTATCCACCCATTGCAACGGTCTTACCATCGCGCTCTAAGGTGTTATAGGTTCCGGTCATTCCTTGATCGCAATACTGTTGTAATCCATCTTTACATGGTTGGCATTGACGACAGGAATCGATAAAGACGCCAACGCCGATGTGATCGCCAACAGAAAACTTAGTTACAGCGGAACCAATTCCACTGACTACACCTGCAATTTCATGGCCTGGAACCATCGGAAATAGCGCCGGACCCCACTCTTCGCGGACTTGGTGGATGTCCGAGTGACATATTCCAGCAAAGGCAATATCAATCTTGACATCGTGGCTACCTAGCTCGCGGCGCTCGAAGTCATAACGAGTGAAGGCAGCTCCCTTACTAATTGCGGCAAGTCCACGTACTTTTGTCATATCAGCTCCAAATAGATAAGTGAGTTTGGTTAGAGTTCGTTAAAAGGTAATGGATCGCTTGAAATATGGCCCGCTCTCGAATTCCGCGCCGTCACCCCGCGCATATGGTGCCTGCGGCAGAGAACTTCATATGCAACTTCATCGGTTGATCCGACATTTCCGACGACAACTTGCTCACCTTCGGTAACCATCTTGCCGCCGACCGTGCGGGCGTTATGTGTCGCGCGAGATCCGCACCAACAGAGCGCTTCTACCTGCAATGTATTAACGCGATCCGCCAGTTCCACTAGTCGTCCCGAACCTGGGAAGAGCTTGGTTCTAAAATCTGCCAGGATTCCGAAGGCATATACATCGATTCCTAGACCATCAACAATACGAGCGAGCTCTTCGATCTGCTCAGGTTGATAAAACTGTGCCTCATCGCAGATCACGTAATCGATACGTTCACCCATAGAAAGCTTTTCAACAACAAATTTATGAATATCAAAACCAGGCAAAACCTCAATGGCGGCACTGGTTAATCCAAGTCGTGATGAAATCTTTCCAGAACCAGCTCGGTCCTGAGAAGTGAAGATTAAGCCACCACGTCCGCGCTGTTGGTGGTTATGGGCAGTCTGCAGGGCCAGTGTTGATTTCCCACTATCCATTGTTCCGCAGTAGTAAATCAATTCAGCCATGGCCCAGATCCTGCCACAAAGTCAGCTTAGAAGAGACCCAATCGGACCAGGGCGGTTTCTAGATCGCTGGCCAGGTGCTTACTCATCTGAACCGTAAGGTGAGATTTATCCCTGTAAGCGATGATTCCATCCACGACGGCCGGACATTTATCTGTACAGAGCCATGGAGTGGGATTAATTGGGATCAACCCCGCAGCAACTTCTGCTGAGATCGGCCTAGATGTATCGCATGCATCACCGCGGCCTGCGACAAGGCAGTCAGGAATGTCTACTTGGGGGAGTGGTGTATCGGTGAGATAGATAGGAAATTGCGTCGCATTCTTAATCCGATTGAAAACTTTGGTCTCTCCGGCCAACCACCATGATCGGGCACTCTCATCCGAGTACGGTGCAGTAAATGGTTGCATTCCAGTCAAGATCACAGCCAGTGGTTTGATTGTGTTGATTCGTTCGACGGAGGAATCGCGGAATGCTTGACAGTCGGTGACATCATATTGAGATGAAAGCTCCTTGATCACTTCTGCCGATGGACAAGCAGATTTAGTCAGAGAAACTATTTTGATTCCACGTTTTTTGCCAATAATGTCCAGAGCAGGAAGCCACTGTGCGGCATGAGAATCACCATACAAGACAATTGTTTGCTTTGCTGAGAGATCGCCATATTCGCACCGGGGCGAGACTGTCTGCCTAATGTGAATATGGCAGCCATCGTTGTTGTTTACTGGCTTCGATCGGATTTCATCAAGTGAGAATTTCGTGCCATCTCCAAAGGTGATTTTGTTTGAGTATTGCGAATAAGTTGTTAGTCCCAGTGCAACTGACAAAAGGGTTGCCATAAATGCGAGCCTAAAAACCTTACGGTTGCTCAATGTCGCATCACGCATCGGTGTTTCGACATATCTGTGCGTTAATCCAGCCAAAAGAACTGTCAGTGCCAGCAGTAGGAGCGTTTGCAAGATCGTGAGCTCTTCACCCATGTAGATGGCTGGTATGACAAGAACTGGCCAATGCCAGAGATAAAGCGGGTATGAAATCGCGCCTAGCCACTGGGTGACTCTTGATTTTGCGATTGCGTCGATTATCGGAGGCCATTTACTTCGGCTGGCCAGCAAAAGCACCGTTGCTATCACGGGGGCAAGGGCTGCAGTTCCCGGAAACGGAGTTGTTTTATCGAAAACAAAGCTTGCCAAGCCAATCGTCACAAATCCTAAGAGCGCGACGATGGGGCGAAGCTTCTTTAATTCAGGTAGAAAAACGAGAAGTGCGCCCGCTGCTAACTCCCACGCTCTTGTTGGAAGGATATAGAAAGCCCATATTGGCGCCCGCTCAGTAAGAAAGAGAGAGAAGACGAAAGAGCCGATGAGGGTTGCGAGAACACCATAGAAAATAGCGCGGCGTTTTCCGATGCGAAAGAGAATTAGTATGAACAGAGGCCAGAAGATATAGAACTGTTCTTCAACTGCGAGGGACCAAAAATGGATGAATGGTGACGGCGTAGAGTTCAGATTCTGGTAATCATTCTCCCAAAATGCGAAGAGGAAGTTCGAGACATAAGTTGCCGCTGCGATCAGATCTTTACCCAGCGACTGTCGCATTGATGCCGGTAGAAGAAGGAGGGATGCAACGCCGGTAGCAAAGATTACAATCAAAGAGGCTGGCAATAGGCGTTTTGTTCTTCTTGCATAGAACGAGATGAGAGAAATAGTGCCTTTATTGTCGAGTTCGCGTAAGAGAATTCCAGTAATCAAGAAACCGGAGATTACATAAAAGATATCGACTCCGATGTAACCGCCATTGAGCCATTTCGCGTGATAGATAAGAACAAGTACCGCAGCGATAGCTCGCAGGGCCTGGATCTGCGGGTTGCGTTCTCGCTGCGTCATCCGCTTATTAGAGCATGTATCGAGATATCAGGAGAGTGCTCAGCAATGCGCAAGCGACCACCAAGGAAGGTAATTTCGCTGAGTACTGCGATATCGGTAACTATTCCACCCGCCTGTTGAACGAGTTCAATTGCCGCAACGAGCGTGCCTCCAGTGGCTAAAACATCATCGACGAGAAGCACTTTCGATCCGGGCAGAAAAGCATCAGTATGAATTTCAATTTCATCAACGCCATATTCGAGACCGTACTGTTTTGAATATGTGGTGAATGGAAGTTTGCCCTTCTTTCGGATTGGAACAAAACCACATCCCTTTGCGACAGCAATCGCACTTGCGAAGATGAATCCACGCGCTTCGATGCCCGCGACAACAGAGCTCTCAGGGTCTACCTCTGCGAGTGCTCGTACTACGACATCGAATGCATCGGGGTTGCTTAGAACCGGAGTAATATCCTGAAAGAGAATTCCTGGTTTTGGATAATCGGGAATAGTGCGAATAAGTGACAGGGCTTGATCTACATTCACCTGCATCACCCTCAGTCTTACTGCTCAATGATCATTGCGTGTCCGGGAAGGGAGTTGAACCCTCAAGCCCTTGCGGGCACTAACACCTCAAGCTAGCGCGTCTGCCAATTCCGCCACCCGGACCAGTGTAAAAACCTTGAACATAGGCTCCCTTGCCTCGTCTTTCGACGCGCATGGGCTGATCAAGAAGCCAAACGATATCAACCCCAGGAGTCCAAGGCAAAGCGGTCAAATCCTATGGCTCCTATGGCACACCAACGACCTTGGTGGATACTTATGCCATGACAACCGATAAGAACGCCCTACGGGAAGAACTCGAAGCCGAAGCTATCCGTATCTGCCAAGAATTAATTCGAATTCCGAGTGTAAATTTTGGTGAGGGCAGGGGAGACGAGAAGGCAGTAGCCGAGTATGTGGTTGCGCAACTAGCTGAAGTTGGAATTTCCTCGGAAGTCTTTGAATCCGCTCCAAATCGTTGCAACGTAATCGCACATCTAGAAAGTACACATCCAGAGCGTCCGGGACTTGTTGTTCATGGTCACCTCGATGTTGTACCCGCGATGGCAGAAGACTGGAGCGTTGATCCATTCGGTGGAATCCTCAAGGATGGATTTATTTGGGGACGTGGCGCTGTTGATATGAAAAATATGGACGCGATGATTATTGCAGTTGTTCGTCAATGGGCTCGCCTTGGATACAAGCCTCCGCGTCCAATCACTCTTGCATTTTTTGCAGATGAAGAAGCTGGAAGTAGCTACGGCTCGCGTTGGATGGTTACCGAACATCCTGAAGTCTTTTCTGGATGCACTGAAGCAATCTCTGAGGTGGGTGGTTTCTCAATAACACTTCCTAATGCAAAGCGTTTCTATTTTGTTGAAACAGCTGAGAAAGGTATCCACTGGATGCGTTTAGTCGCTCAGGGTCGTGCGGGCCATGGCTCAGTGATTAACGAAGAGAATGCAATTACTGCACTTACTGAGGCTGTGGCAAAAATAGGCCGTTACCAGTGGCCGCAGCGCTATACCGCGACTGTAAAACGGCTCTTCGAAACGGTAGCAAAGGCTTCAGGTAAACCGTTTGATCTTAAAGACCTTCGACCGTTACTTACAGAATTTGGTAGCGCCTCACGCATGATCGGTGCGACTCTGCAAAACACAGCCAATCCTTCGATGCTATCTGCTGGGTACAAGGAGAATGTCATCCCAGGAGAAGCCAGCGCAGTAGTTGATGGTCGCTTCCTTCCCGGATATGAAGAGGAAATGAACGCAACGATTCGTGAGATCGTGGGGCCTGATATTAAAATTGAAACTATCGTTACAGATATCGCACTTGAAGTTCCCTTTGAGGGAGATCTCGTAGATGCCATGTGCGCAGCGCTGATCAAACATGATGGTGATGGAATACCCGTGCCCTTCACAATGAGTGGCGGAACCGATAATAAAGCGCTCTCGAAAATCGGAATTATTGGATATGGATTCTCTCCACTTAAACTCGATCCCGATCTAGATTTTATGGCGCTCTTTCATGGAGTTGACGAACGAGTTCCGGTAGATGGTCTTCGATTCGGTGTCAATGTTCTTAAGGACTTCTTAGAAACTGCTTGATACTTCATCGAGTGCGCTCCGCACCACATCTGGGAGCACGATCTCTTCAACAGTGAGCACGCCACGAAGCTGAGCTCCGGTTCGGGCACCAACGATTGCACTCGTCACGCCAGGAGCATCGCGGACCCACGCCAGCGCTACTTCTAACGGCGAATAACCTAACCCTGATGCGGCAGCTACAACGGCTTCGACAATCCGCGCGGAGTTCTGGTTCAGATATGTGGATATGAAGTTTGCAAAGTGTGGAGTTGCACCGCGTGAGTCTGCGGGAATCGAATTTCGATACTTGCCCGTAAGAACGCCACGACCAAGAGGGGACCATGCAAGGATTCCAACGCCGAGTTCGGTGGCACAGTCAACAATTTCATTCTCTATAGAGCGATTGAGTAACGAGTACTCACTCTGAATAGTTGCGATCGGCGCCTTTGCAGTATTGGCCTCTTGTAACGAGATGGCGCGGGCGCTCTGCCAACCATTGAAATTGGATATTCCAACATATCTAGCTTTCCCTGAAGTGTATGCAAAATCCAAGGCAGAGAGAGTGTCTTCGAGTGCAACACTGGAATCCCACGAATGAACTTGCCACATATCTACGTAGTCGGTCTCAAGGCGTGTGAGAGATTTCTCCAGTTCGCCAATCAAAAAGTGTCGTGAATTGTTAACGGTTCGCACGCCGTCAGGAAAAGAGACGCCCGCCTTCGTGGCAATCACGACATCCTCGCGTTTGAAAAACGTTCCAACTAAACCGCCGATTACACGCTCGGAATCACCTGCCGCATAGCTAGCCGCGGTATCAATGAAATTTCCACCGGCTTCGATATAGCTACGCATTTGCTCAGCGGCTTCATGTGTATCGGTGTCACGACCCCACGTCATCGTGCCAAGCCCAAGGCGGGATAACTCAAGTCCGCTCTTTCCAGCACGTCTGATTTCCATGGAAGGCACCCTAGCAAGCCAACACTGGCAAAGGGCGTTAATCTTGGTAAATGGCTCGAATCGTTCTTCTGCGGCATGCACACTCTGTCGCCAACGAAAAGAATCTTTTGGCAGGCAGAACTGCCGGAATTGCACTGAGTAAAACAGGTAGAGAGCAAGCAAAAGATCTCGTAGCTCGACTTGGAGCGACTCAGTTCGACGAGATAGCAATTAGTCCACTACAACGCTGTCGCGAGACAATTGATCCTTGGCTTGCTACATCGACCTCGAAAAATCGAGTTGTTGTTGATGAGTCGATTACTGAGGTCGATTACGGACACTGGAGTGGCAAATCGCTGGCTTTGCTACGCCGAAAAGCGCAGTGGAAGGTAGTACAAGATTTTCCAAGTCAGATGATTTTTCCTGAAGGCGAATCTCTTCTAGAGATGCAGGGGAGAGCGCTATCGGGTTTCTACCGCTTAAACGCTCTTAAGGGTAAAGGTCCTCGACTACTGGTCAGCCATGGTGATGTAATCAAATCGATCGTCGCACATTGTTTGGGGATGCATCTTGATCAATTCCAGCGCCTAGTTATTGAACCAGCCTCTCTCACAATCATCGATACAGATGCAGGAGTAAGTCGCCTCGTTCGATTTAACGATGCTAAGGGTTTTCTCTCCTCGGAGCGATCTAGCAATCAATCGGCGCTCGGAGGATCGACAGGAAATCTAAAGAAATGACTTCTCAGCAGTGGTCCTTTGATCAGCCCGATCGTTTCATTGTCGGAACTATCGGTGCACCAGGTGAACGAGAATTCTATTTCCAAATCAGGCAGAAAAACATTCTCGTCTCGCTGGCCACTGAGAAATCGCAGGCAGCGGCTCTTGCTGAAAGAATCACAACAATTATCCGTGAGATTAAGAAGAGTGCTCCATTAAGCGTAATTAATCCAGCACCTACTGATGATCAACCACTAGAGCTACCTCTAGATAGTGAATTCGCCGTCGGCGCAATCGGTATTGCTTTTGATCCATCGCTACTCGAAATTGAAATTTCTTTCCGGGCAGAGGATGCAGATGAGACCGAAGATGAGGGGACGAGTCCGGTAGTTGAAATTCATCTTGATCTTTCCATGGCGCAAGCTTTTGCTCAGAGAACGATGGCTTTAGTCGCAGCAGGTCGCCCGCTCTGCCCTTTCTGCATCTCACCGATTGATCCGAGAGGGCATCTCTGTCCTCGAGCAAATGGCTATCGTCGATGAACGAGCTTGATGATTCCTGGGTGGAAGAGAGCATCGCTCATTTGAGCGCAGGCGAGTTAGAGATCACGGGACGTTTAGTTGATGCATCAAACGCAACTCTCTTTGGCGTCATGCACTACGAGGGTGCGAGTCTGGAAGTGATCTATAAGCCAGTTGCGGGAGAGAGACCGCTCTGGGATTTTCCAGATGGGACGTTAGCTGGCCGTGAATATGTCTCGTTTCTGTTAAGCGATGGCCTAGGAATGGATTTAGTTCCGCCAACAATTTTGCGAGATGGCCCCGCTGGTTTAGGCATGGTCCAACGATGGATTGATGTAGATGATCAGATTGATTTAGGATCATATTTTGCGCAAGACCGACAAGAGTTACGTCAGCTGGCTCTCTTTGATGCGATTATCAATAATACCGATCGCAAAATAGGCCATCTGCTGCCAGGTCAAACCGGACATTTATTTGCCTGTGATCACGGTGTTACTTTTCACTCGGAAGATAAGTTACGAACAGTCTTGTGGCAATGGGCTGGTGAACCACTGACGCAAGAAGAACTGGAAGCGTTAGATCACACGCTAGCTTTCATTGATGCACAACAAGCATCGCTTCTCACTCATTTGACTGACGATGAGATTCAAGCCACGCGCAATCGAATCAATACTCTCCAAACAGGTGGGACCATGCCCTTACCGAGTGAAGATTGGCCGGCAATTCCATGGCCGGCATATTAGGATTCTAAAATGAAATCGTGGGCCGAGTTATCTCTGGGTGATAGCCAGGGGTATAGCGATGCTTATAAGACGTTGGCGCTTTTTAACACCACTAGCCAGCAGGTAGAGCAGCTCCCTAGCAAAGATCATTACCGCCTTTACGTCTGTGGAATCACTCCATACGATGCGACGCATTTGGGGCACGCTGCTACTTACGTTGCTTTTGATTTGATTAATCGCTACCTACGTTTTGGAGGAGCACAAGTTTCCTTCGTCCAAAACATTACCGATATAGATGATCCACTCTTTGAAAGAGCCAAACGCGATGGTGTCGATTGGTCGGAGCTAGCAACATCTCAGATTGAACTTTTTCGCGGGGATATGGTGGCGTTGCATGTTCTGCCACCTGATCACTACGTCGGGGTAGTCGAAGCGATGCAGATAATCATCGACGCTATCTCAGCGCTGCAGAGAAAAGATTCAACATATAAAGTTGATGAGGACCTTTATTTCCGAGTACGACTTGATCCGCAATTCCTCAAGCGGACACACCTTTCACCTGAAGTTGCCATGGAGTACTTCGCCGAACGTGGAGGAGATCCACAGCGCAGCGGAAAGAGCGATCCATTCGATGCTTTGGTGTGGAAAGCCCAGCGAGAGGGAGAGCCAGGTTGGGATAGTCCTTTCGGTATTGGTCGTCCTGGATGGCACATTGAGTGTTCAGCGATAGCTCTTCATTACTTAAAACCTCACGCTTCTGATGAGTTCGCAATCGATATCCAAGGTGGCGGTAGCGATTTGATTTTTCCTCATCACGATATGTCGGCGGCGCAAGGTTGGGTAGCAACGGGACAGAAGTTCTCGCGTTTCTTTGTTCATGCCGGGATGATCGGCCTCGATGGAACAAAGATGAGCAAATCCTTAGGAAATTTGATTTTAGTTTCGCGCCTGATCAATGATGGCATCGAACCCATGGCGATTCGCTTAGCTCTGATGGGTCACCACTATCGAAGTGATCACATGTGGGGCAGCACTGAGATTTCCGATGCTTCCGCATTCCTTTCGCGCCTTCGCCTCAATCTTGCGCGAATGGAGGTAGCGCCCACGCAACCGTTGATTGCAGATCTATTGTCAGCGCTCTCGCAAGATCTAGATACCGTAAAAGTTTTGAAGCTCATCGCAGCGTGGTGTACCGCAACCGAAAACGGAGCAGCGGGTGGATCAGCAGGTCAGCTATCGCGCGTTCTAGATGATCTCTTAGGGCTGGCGATCTAAATCAACTCTCGTTTTGCCTGCGCAAGAATCTTTCTAGCTCTCGAGCAATTTCATCTCCGGAAACATCTTTAAATTCCGCGGCATCCTTACTTTCCTCTAACGCCTTCACATATTCTGATACTTCGGAATCTTCTTCTGCCATCTCAGAAACTTCGTTCTCCCACTCTTGGGCTTGGTGGCGCAAATCCGCTAGGGCAATTGAAATCTCTAGGAAGTCTTCAACAGCATTGACGAGTGCAAGGATTGCCTTAGGTGAGGGGGAGTTTGACGCGTAATGTGGCAATCCTGCCCAGAGTGAGACGCAATCAATTCCTCTCTTGATGCATCCATCTCCAATAATTCCGAGAATTCCTGTTGGTCCTTCATATTTACTAATCTCGACGCCAAGTCGAGCAGCAATATCTGGGTGACCACCACTTCCGCTTACTGAAATCGGACGAGTGTGGGGTGCATCAGCAAGCATCGCTCCCAACGTCACAACAAGTTCTACTTCTAGATCATCGGCCAGGTCGAGCAATAGCGAAGTAAATGTCTTCCAACGCATTGATGGTTCAACTCCAAGAACCAAGACAAAATCATTCTCGAGGTGTGGAGTGCTCAGGCCATAAATTTGAGTGGATGGCCAATTCACTGATCTGACGAGAGAGTCATCGACGCTAATCATCGGACGGTTGACTTGGAAATCATAGAAATCTTCGGGTTCATACTCTGCGATCAATATCGCTTGTGCCGAATTGCCACTCTGATCAAGATTTTCTAAGAGATGGGTGAGGGCTCCAGAAGCTGCTTCACCAGCATCACTCCAACCAGAGAAGGCCGCGATCATGATTGGCTGCCGGAGCAGTGGGATCTGATAAATCTCCATATCCCTCACCTTAAGGTAACCTTCACGTCGTGACGAGCGCAAAAACACCTTCCGAGCTGAGAAAAGCCCTCGCCTCTCGAGTTGTTATCGCCGATGGCGCGATGGGCACGATGCTCCAAGCCGCCGATCCGTCCCTAGAAGATTTTCAAGGGCATGAGGGTTGCAACGAGATTTTGAATGTTTCGCGCCCCGATGTGGTGCGCTCTGTGCATCATGCTTACCTCAACGTTGGTGTTGACGCCATCGAGACAAATACCTTTGGTGCAAATTGGGCCAACTTGGCCGAATACGGAATCGAAGATCGTATCTATGAACTTGCCTACGCCGGCGGTGTAATCGCTCGTGAAGCAGCCGATGCCTTCTCAACGCCTGACAAACCGAGATTCGTTCTTGGCTCCCTTGGACCCGGAACAAAATTACCTAGTCTCGGACATACAACCTACAAACATTTGCGTGATGCCTATGAAATTGCATCGCAGGGATTAGTTGATTCCGGCGCAGATGCCCTTCTTATCGAAACTACACAAGACTTACTTCAAGCCAAAGCCGCCGTGAACGGTGCTCGAGCCGCAATTGATAAATCTGATCGCGATGTCATCTTGATTGCCCAAGTCACCGTTGAAACCACCGGAACAATGCTCTTAGGATCCGAAATTGGTGCAGCTCTCAACGCACTCGAGCCGCTCAATATCGATCTCATTGGATTGAACTGCGCAACAGGTCCTGCTGAGATGTCAGAGCATCTTCGTTATCTCAGCAAAAACGCACAGTGCGCAATATCTGTAATGCCTAACGCAGGTCTGCCACAACTCGGACCCAAAGGTGCGACGTATCCACTTGGTCCTGACGCATTAGCACAAGCTTTGGCTACATTTGTTGATGACTACAAAATCACTCTCATCGGCGGATGCTGCGGAACAACACCCGAACATATGGCGGCGGTGGTTGCACGTTTAGATCGCAAGACGGTTACAGCTCGCACCTCGCATGCTGATCCAGGCGCGTCATCGCTCTATCAATATGTGCCTTTCCGTCAAGACAACACCTTCCTGGCCATTGGTGAACGTACGAACGCAAATGGGTCACGTGCCTTTCGCGATGCCTTGATCTCAGAAAATTGGGAAACCTGTGTAGAGATTGCCCGCGATCAGATTCGCGACGGTGCACACATCCTTGATCTTTCGATTGATTATGTTGGACGAGATGGTGTGGCCGATATGCGCGAAATCGCAGGCCGTTTTGCAACTGCATCAACGCTGCCGATCATGCTTGATTCGACCGAGCCTCAAGTTCTGCAAGCTGGATTAGAACAGCTGGGTGGACGTTGCATTATTAACTCAGTCAACTACGAAGATGGCGACGGGCCTACATCACGCTTTGCTCGAATCATGCCTTTGGTCGTCGAACACGGTGCATCAGTAGTTGCACTCACTATCGACGAAGAAGGACAAGCGCGAACTGCAGAGTGGAAATTGCGAGTTGCACGTAGATTGATTGCAGACCTTACAACTACATGGGGAATGTCCGTCGGTGACATTCTGATTGACACGCTCACGTTTCCTATCGCAACAGGGCAGGAGGAAACTCGTCGCGACGGTCTAGAGACGATTAATGCAATCCGTGCACTCAAGTCAGAGTTCCCAGACGTTCAGACAACCCTTGGTGTCAGTAACGTTTCATTTGGTCTCAACCCGGCAGCACGCGTCGTTTTAAACTCAGTTTTTCTCCATGAATGCGTTGCGGCCGGACTTGATTCCGCGATCGTTCATCCCTCAAAGATTATGCCTCTCGCTCGAATTGATGAGGCGCAGCGCAAGGTCGCGCTCGATCTGATCTACGATCGTCGTGAATACAATGGTGAAGATCTTACGTATGACCCGTTAAGTGCTTATCTGCAACTATTTGAGGGCGTAGAACTTGCCGCCTCACGTAACGTGCGAGCTGCAGAGTTAGCGGCCCTGCCTCTTGAAGAACGTCTGCAGCGAAGGATTATCGACGGTGAAAAAGTTGGTCTCACTGACGATCTCGATCTGGCCATGAAGTCAGGTATTGCCCCACTTGCAATCATCAACGATCACCTCCTGGAGGGCATGAAGATAGTTGGTGAACTCTTCGGTAAAGGAGAGATGCAGCTTCCCTTCGTCTTGCAATCGGCTGAGGTAATGAAGACTGCTGTTGCCTATCTCGAACCTCATATGGAGAAGATTGACGACGAGGGCCGTGGCTCAATTCTTTTGGCAACCGTCAAGGGAGATGTACACGACATCGGCAAAAACTTGGTTGATATTATTCTCTCCAACAATGGATATCGAGTTGTTAACATTGGAATTAAGCAGACGATCAATCAAATTATCGATGCAGCTCAGGAATCAGATGTCGATGCAATTGGCATGTCGGGTCTACTGGTTAAGTCAACTGTCATTATGCGTGAGAATCTGCAAGAACTCACCGCGCGCGGGCTAGATCAGAAGTGGCCAGTAATTCTTGGTGGAGCAGCACTCACGCGCGCATTTGTGGAAGTTGATTTAGCCAATGAGTTTGCCGGTGAAGTTCGCTATGCGCGAGACGCATTTGAAGGCCTTCACTTAATGGATGCAATCATGGGTGTAAAAAAGGGTGTTCCAGGAGCAGCTTTACCAGCTTTGCGAGAACGCAAAGTTAAGGCGGTCGTGAAGGCTGTTTCGGATGAACCTGCCGATACACGTCGTAGCGATGTCGCAATCGATATCGATATCCCAAAACCACCATTCTTTGGTTCGCGTATCGTCAAAGGTATTCCGTTAGCCGATTACGTTGAGATGCTTGATGAACGAGCTCTCTTTGTTGGTCAGTGGGGACTCAAGGGCAATCGCGGCGAATTCGAAGCGATGGTCGAAAGTGAAGGGCGTCCACGACTTCGCGCGCTTCTTAATCAGGTGCAGTCACAAGGGTGGCTCAATGCCGCCGTTGTATACGGATATTTCCCTTGCGTCAGCGAAGGAAATGATCTCGTTGTTTTGCATCACGAGGGACCGGATGAAGGTAAAGAGCGCGTTCGATTCTCTTTCCCACGTCAATCTCGAGATCGCCGACTCTGCATCTCTGACTTCTTCGTCTCTCGCGAGTCAGGCAAAATTGATGTGGTCTCCTTCCATGTTGTAACCATGGGCAGCGTGGTTTCGGATGCAGCGGCAAAACTCTTCGCCGAAAATAAATATCGTGAATACATGGAGCTGCATGGCTTATCGGTGCAACTCACTGAAGCACTCGCTGAGCATTGGCATGCACGTATCCGCGAAGAAATGAGTGTTCGCAACATGGATGCACCAGATCTTGCGGGAATTCTTGATCAGGGTTATCGCGGCTCCAGATACTCATTCGGTTATCCAGCATGTCCAGATATCGAACAACAAATTCAGCTCTGCGAGCTTCTCGAACCAGGTCGCATTGGAGTTGAGTTATCGGAGGAGTTCCAACTGCACCCAGAGCAGTCAACCTCAGCGATTATTGTTCATCACCCTGAAGCAAAATATTTCAACGCGAACTAATTTCTTGATGACTTTCTCTGCCGCCTTTTTCGATATGGATGGGCTTTTTCTTGATTCTGAGCCCCAATGGCACCTCTCGCAGCAAGAGATTTGTGCGCGCTACTCATATGCATGGGATGACGATGATCAAAGAATCTGCATCGGAGGACCGTTATCTCGAGTGGGGGATTACATCTCCGATATTTGTGCTCACGACATGACCGGACCTCAAGTAGTCCAGGAATTAACAGAGATGATGCTCGTCAAGCTTTCAACGAAAGCAATCCTGATGCCGGGTGCATTCGATGCTGTCGAAAGAGTGCGACAAGTGATGCCGGTGGCCTTAGTGAGCGCAAGCCCAAGAATTCTGATGGATGCAGCGCTCACAACTCTGCCTAAGGATTTCTTTCAATTTAGCATCAGCGCAGACGATGTTCCTCGAACCAAACCGTTTCCAGATCCATATCTTGAGGCAGCAAAACGGATTAAGGTGAATCCTTCGGCGTGCGTAGTTTTCGAGGATTCCTTAACGGGTATAGCTTCTGCGAAATCTGCTGGATGTGCGGTAGTTGCAGTTCCGCACTACGTCGATGTCACACTCGCACCTAAGGTACGAGTTGTTGGATCGTTGAACGAAGTTTCTTTAACATTTCTTCAGGAATTTCATTCTGCCATTTAATTGTGTGCTGGACAGATACTTTTAAAGAAACACCAGTCGCACAGGCGACTCGCTTTTGGTGGGAAGTGATCTTTCTCAATGGCAGCGATGATTTCATCAGCAATCTGTAACAACTTTTTTTCATTAGATAAGAGTTCAGATTCTGTGGGCGAGCTCCTGACACTTCGAGCATCACCCAAGTAGTGGAGAACGAGTAAGGCTGGGATTACTCCGTGTAAGCGCCAGTAAAGAAAGGCATAGACGCGCAACTGGAAGAGGGCTTTTTCTTCCCAGCCAGCCTTCGGTGATTTGCCGCTCTTATAGTCGACGATGCGAACCTGTCCCGTCGGCGCAACATCTATTCGATCTACATAGCCATGTAGATACACCTGAGGATTGAGATCCTGTTCGAGATGCATCTCGCGATGAGTGGCTTCAAAAGTCTCGGGCTTTTCAAGTTCAAAGTAGTTTTTCAAGAGCGCACTGACGCGATCAAACCATTCCTTCTCATTCGGAACTAGCTCAGCGAGAGCGGGTTTTTCCGCAACTTGAATGCGCCATCGCTCTGGGGCCATCTCCACGGCGGCTTCATGATTTCGTTCACTGGGTTGAAGATCAAATAGGTCTTCCAAAATAGTGTGGATTAATGTGCCGCGTTCTGCATCGATGCTGGGAGGTTCTGGAAGTTGTTCGATGACTCGGTACTTATAGAGGCGCGGACAGTTATTAAATTCGCTCATCCGGCTGGGGGAGAGGCGAATGTGGGTCACATCAGAGACCATACCGCTACGGAAGTGATTTTCCTCGCCTAAGATAGCGCCGTGTCCAACTCTTCTGAAAGCGCGATCTCTGGCGCTAGAACACCTGGCTATTTCGCAGCTGGTGATCGCATTCAACTCACCGATCCCAAGGGCAAGCTCTACAGCTTCACAATCACTCCGGGAAAAGAGTGGCATACACATAAAGGATGGATCGTGCATGACGATCTCATTGGATTGCCAGAAGGTTCGGTAGTTTCAACCACCGCAGGTTTGAAGTTCACCGCATTCATTCCCTTGCTCTCCGATTACGTTCTGTCGATGCCACGTGGTGCAACGATCGTCTATCCCAAAGATGCAGCGATGATTATTGGAGTTGCCGATGTCTATCCGGGCGCTCATGTTCTGGAAGCTGGCGTAGGTAGTGGAGCACTTTCGCTCTCAATTTTAAGAGCAGTGGGATCCGAAGGCACGCTCGATTCCTTTGAAAGACGTGAAGATTTTGCAGAAATTGCTCGCACCAATGTCGTTAATTATTTTGGATCACTGCCTGAACAATGGTCGCTCACAGTCGGATCTGTTCAAGATATTGCAAGCGAGAAAGTTTATGACCGAGTCATTCTCGACATGCTTGCGCCGTGGGAGTGTGTTGAGATGGCGGCCAGGGTTCTGCGTCCGGGTGGAGTCTTCCTGGCATATGTAGCAACCACAACGCAATTATCGGCAACGGCGGAGGCGCTTAAAAGTGATGGTCATTTCACCGAACCAGAGAGCTCTGAAACCATAGTGCGTGGCTGGCATCATGAAGGGTTGGCTGTAAGACCTCAGCAGCGAATGATCGGACATACGGGCTTCCTTATTCAGAGCCGAAGAATGGCACCTGGTGTTGAAGTTCTAGCTCGACGTCGTCGTCCGGCAAAGGGAGCTTACGGTGTCGCGGAAGAGTGAACGGCTGGTCAATTTAACGATCGCTCTCCTTGCAACGAAAAGATATCTAACAAAGAGTGAAATATTTCGTACCGTTGAAGGTTACGAAGGTTCGCCGGAGGCAATGGAGCGCATGTTCGAGCGCGACAAAGATGATCTCCGTAGTTTGGGAATCACTATTGAACTAGGAACTTTCGACCCAATCTTTGAGGATGAGGCTGGGTATCGAATCACTCCTTCTAGCTACCAACTTAACTTAGGAGAGTTAGACGGTACCGATATCGCCCTTCTTTCGATGGCAGCTACAGCATGGTCAGGGGCAGCTCTCGAGCGAGAATCTACATCTGCTCTCATCAAGCTCTCATCGATGGGTATAGATAGTGACTCGGAGGCGCTCTCACTACTGACTCCACAAGTGAGCGGAACAGATCAGAACTTCGTTCTTGTTACTGATGCGATTGTTCGTAGATCAGAGATTGAATTTGAATATTTAAGCGCTGATCTCTCCAAGCAAGTACGCAAGATTGCACCATATTCGATGCGTGGGGAATCGGGATCTTGGTATTTAGTAGGCCTTGATCGTGCAAAGGATTCAGTGCGAACTTTCCGCCTTGATCGAATTGTCTCTGAGGTTACTGTTTCGAAGAAGAGCAATACCTTCGATATTCCTGATCAGCTCTCCGAAGGAACTCAGGATGAAATTCAAGAATTTGCGCTGCTTCGAATTCGAAAGAATCGCGGACATCAGTTACGTTCCTTGGCCACTGTCGTTGAAACAGGGGATGAGTGGGATGAGATACGTCTTCCCATCGTTGACTCTTCTTGGCTACTACGTTCGATCTTGTGGCATCGCGATGATGTGGTTGCAGTTGAGCCGCCGACGCTGAGAGACCAAGTTGTCGATTCCCTCAAAGAGTTGCGTGCACTCCATGGTTAAATCAACGACTGCGCCCCTAGAGCAGACCGCTCGACTTTTAGATTTGGTTCCTTTCTTGCTCTCACATCAAGGGATCTCAATCTCTGATCTCGCAAAGCATTTCCACGTCGACAACGAAGTGATCCTCGATGACCTCAACACACTGTGGATGTGCGGTCTTCCGGGCTATACGCCGCTGGAGCTCATCGATTTGGCATTCGACTCAGGTTTTGTAACGATCCGCAACGCTGCGCCTCTGGCATATGTGCGAACTATGTCGAGTTCTGAAATTGTTGCTCTTGCCTTGGGCTTGGATCTCTTGCGCGAAAACTCTGAAAAGTTTGGAGAGGAGCAAAGTAATCGCATTGAACGGTTGGCAGAGAAGTTACGGAATCAGATCGGTGCCCGTATTTCAATCGTTGCTAGTCCAACCACCGCACATCGATCAGTGATTTCGACATCGATTGCACAGCGGCTTCCAGTTGAAATGACCTACTACTCAACTAATTCTGACCAGGAAAGTAAACGAGTAGTCACCGCATATGAGTTCTTCCGTGATAACGATGTTGAGTATTTCCAGGCGTACTGCCACACCGCGAAGGCAATGAGAACATTTCGCGTGGATCGCATCCTCTCCGCCGTTATATCGGATGCGGTAGAAGCGATTGCTGCTCCGCAGGGTCACAAGAATGAGAGCATCCGGGTTCTAGCTACAGTCAGGACCTTGGATCGGGCAAGTGTTGAGGCCTTTGGCCTGGCCCTTGCAGACCTTCGACTCGGAGGCAGCGTTACTCTCGAGGCATTCTCGGCAGAATGGATGATTCGATCGGTGATGGCGGCGGCGGGGGCGTTGGTGGTCGAAGATTCACTCGAGATTACCCAAGAGCTTGCCCGTAGCGTTTCTGCAACGATGGCCCTTTACGAATAGGGTGCGATAGCCTTTACCCGCTGATCAAGGCGTTTTGACGCAAAGAAGGAGAATGTCGTGTTTCTTAAAGAACCTACTCATATCTTGCTGGTCCTCGTTGTGATCATTTTGCTCTTCGGAGCCAAGCGCCTACCTGATTCAGCTCGTTCACTCGGAAAGTCTCTGAAGATTTTCAAGTCTGAGATCAAGGACACCAAAGAGGATAAGAAGCCTGACCCAGACGGACAAGCTTCAGCGTAACTAAAATGTCGACCACCACAGGCGGTCGCATGCCGCTTCTTGAACATCTGCGCGAGCTGCGCAAACGTGTGGTCCGAAGTGCAATAGCGATCTCAATGGCATCAATTGTTGGTTGGGTTTTCTACACCCCAATTATTACAACATTAGCCAAACCCGTCTGTGATTTGAAAACGGCGCAAGAGACAGGCGCTGATAACTGCGGAGCCCTTTACATCAACGGCGTCCTTGGTCCACTTAATTTACATATCAAGGTAGCAATACTCACAGGACTCTTGCTCGCTGCACCAATTTGGCTTTACCAACTTTGGGCATTCATTGCGCCAGCCCTTCACAAGCGAGAGAAACGCAATTCAATCCTCTTCATTATCGCTGCAACTCCGTTCTTTAGCGTCGGCGCATATTTGGGATACACCATCCTTCCGCTGGCGATCCGCGTTCTCTTTGGGTTCACACCGGATGCCTTAAATAACTTAGTTAAATTTGATGATTATCTCGATTTTGTAATCAGAACTATCTTTTTCTTTGGACTTGGCTTCGAACTTCCGGTCTTTCTGGTTGCCTTGAATTTGATTGGTGCGGTCTCTGGAAAAGGAATTCTGCGGCCTTGGCGCATTTGGGTCTTCATAATTACTCTCTTTGTTGCCGGATTTACTCCAAGTCCTGATCCATTATCGATGATTGCCTTGGCAGTTCCGCTGATCGCTCTCTATTTTCTTGCAGGTCTGATCTCTCTTGCTAACGATCGCAGGCGCGAAAAGAAGGCTTTACGTGCTGATTCTGGCGATTAATCCAATATCTGGAAGAGGTCATGCGCGCAGACGAGCGCTAGTAGCACAAGATCATTTCACTTCCCGGGGAATTCCTGTCACCCTTCTTGAAGGTGCCTCCCTTGAAGATTTCCGAGAAAAGTTTGCCGACCTACTACAACGTGAGCTGGTCACTGGAGTAGTCGCCTTTGGTGGTGATGGCTTTATTCACGAAATCATTCAACACATAGCTACTCAAGGCATTCCGCTTGGCGTTATTCCATGTGGGACCGGAAATGATTTTGCTCGAAGTATCGGCGTCTATCAACTTTCTCCGTATCAGCAGTTGAATCTTATTGCGCAATGCGATTATCGATCCATCGATCTTGGCCGAGTCGGTCGCACCTGGTTTGCGGCAATACTTTCAAGTGGTTTCGATTCTCTAGTAAATGAGCGAGCCAACATCATGCAATGGCCGAAAGGACGGATGAGGTACAACATCGCAATGATTGAGAAGATTGCTTCATTACGGGCGCACGCGTATCGAATCAGTTTAGACACTGATTTCATCGATGTTGAGGCTACTTTGGTCACAGTTGCCAATGGATCAAGTTACGGTGGGGGAATGAGAGTCTGCCCTGATGCCAAGCTCGATGATGGACTCTTTGATGTAATGGTTCTAGCCAAGGTTTCGCGCACTGAACTTCTCAAGGTTTTTCCAAAGGTTTATAGCGGTAGGCATGTGGGTCATCCCGCAGTTACTTTTTATCGTTGCAGAGAGATCGAAATAATCGGCACAGGTTCTTCTTTTGCTGATGGTGAACCGATTTCTTCCCTGCCGCTCTCTGCTACTTGTGTCAGTAACGCTTTAAAGGTGTGGGCCCCATGAGCACTCCAGCAGAGCGAATGGCCGCGGCTAAGGTACGAGCATCTCATCCACTGACGCTTAAATTTTCAGAAAGCTTTGATTTTCCGCTTGATGATTTTCAGATTCAATCTTTGCATTGCGTCGAAGATGGCCGTGGTCTATTAGTTGCTGCACCCACCGGAGCTGGTAAGACCGTCGTGGGAGAGTTTGCAGCTTTCCTCGCGCTCGAACAAGGCAAGAAGTGTTTCTACACCACGCCAATCAAAGCTCTTTCAAATCAGAAGTTCGCGGAATTTGTCGCAAAATTCGGTGAAGAAAATGTTGGATTACTCACGGGAGATACCAATATAAATTCTGAGGCTCCGATTCTTGTCATGACAACTGAGGTCTTGCGCAACATGCTCTATGCCGGATCGTCAACATTGACGAATCTACAATCGGTGGTGATGGATGAAGTTCACTATTTGGCGGATAAATTCCGAGGAGCTGTGTGGGAAGAAGTACTGATCCACCTCATGGAGTCGGTGCAAGTTATCTCGCTCAGTGCGACGGTTTCAAATGCGGAAGAGTTTGGTGAGTGGTTAGGAACCGTTCGCGGTGGCACTGATGTCATAGTCTCGGAGATTCGACCCATCCCTCTTTATCAGCACGTACTTATCGGAAATCGATTGGTTGATCTCTTCAAAGAGCCCGGCAAGATCAATCCCGAACTTCTTGCTCTAGAACGTGAATCAATGCGTAAGATCAAAGTGCCTCGTCATCGCCGAGAGCGCTTTGATGAATCTGAGAACAAGTTATCTAGACCTGAAATTATTGAGACTTTAGATCGTCAAGGATTACTGCCTGCGATCACCTTTATCTTCTCGCGGGCTGCCTGCGATGCAGCAGTCAAGCAATGCGTCTTCTCTGGACTTAGATTGACTAATACCGAAGAGAGAAAACTCATTGTTGAAACCGCTTCACGCTTAAATGCCAACCTTGCCCAAGAAGATCTAGATATTTTGGGATATGACGAATGGTTGGATGCACTAGAACGTGGAATCGCGGCTCACCATGCAGGTCTCCTACCGAGCTTCAAAGAAACGGTAGAAGATCTTTTTAAACGTGGGTTGGTTAAGGCGGTCTTTGCCACTGAAACTCTAGCTCTAGGCATCAATATGCCTGCCAAAACTGTCATCCTAGAAAAGTTAACAAAATGGAACGGTGAAGCACACGTTCCCATCACTCCGGGGGAGTACACGCAACTTACTGGTCGCGCCGGACGTCGAGGTATTGATATTGAAGGAAATGCAATTGTTCAGTGGTCGCCAACTATCGATAGTGCAATGGTTGCAGGACTGGCATCTACTCGAACTTACCCGTTGCGATCTTCATTTACTCCCACATACAACATGGCGATCAACCTTATTCACCGCTTTGGTCGCGAGAGAGCTCGCGGCTCTTTAGAATCATCCTTCGCGCAATTCCAAGCAGATCGCGCAGTCGTTGGTCTTGTGCGACAGATCAAGAAGAACGAAGTTGCAGTGAGTGAGCTGATGGCCGATGTTAATTGTCATCTCGGTGATTTCTCTGAATACGCCCGAATGCGCAGTGATATCAAGGAGATTGAACGTTTACTTTCAAAGCGCGATGCGCGTCGATCTATAGATCAGAAGCAACGGCGTTTCATGGAGTCGGAGATTGAGGGCCTACGAAAGGGGCTTCGTACACACCCATGTCATTCATGTAATGATCGTGAATCCCACGCACGAATTGCCGAACGGGCCGAACGGGTTCGACGTGAGTCTGAAGGCTTGCGAGGGCGAGTTGAAAATCGAACGCACGTTATTGCCAAGACTTTCGACCGTATCTGCGACGTTCTTACGCATCTGCACTACATCGAGGGCGAGAAGACCCTGGAGCAGGGCAAGATTCTTTCCAAGATTTATGCCGAATCTGACCTTCTGCTAACAGAAACGATTAAGCGCGGAGTATTGAATAATTTGTCGGCGCAGGAGCTAGTTGCCGTTGCATCTGCCATGATTTTTCAATCACGAACAACCGAAAACTACGCACCAAAGATGCCACACAATAATGTTGCTCAATCACTTGTTTCGATAGTGGCGATCTGGAGCGAGCTAGAAGAATTAGAGGAACGTTTTGGTGTAAAAACTCAACGCGAGCCTGACTTTGGTTTCGCTTTCATCTCTTACAAGTGGGCACAGGGCAATTCGCTACAAAACGTGCTCAAAGGTAGCGATATGTCTGTTGGAGATTTCGTTAGATCTACCAAACAGCTGATTGATCTTCTTACCCAGATTTCCGGTGCTAGCCCGGAGTTACGAAAGACATGTCGTGAGGGCGTAGCGCGTTTGGACCGCGGAGTAATCTCTTATATGTTGGCTGACCTATGACGCTCATGCTCTTGGATAGTGGCTCGCTCTGGTATCGAGCTTATTACGGGATGCCAGATACGTTGGTGGCACCCGATGGCACTCCAGTAAATGCGATTCGTGGGTTCCTTGATATGAGTGCGCGTCTTATCTCGATCTATAACCCTGATCGGCTCGTTGTTTGCATCGATGGTGATTGGCGTCCGTCATGGCGCGTTGATCTCTTTCCTCAATACAAAGCTAATCGACTTGAAGATGAAGATAGCGAAGAGGAAGCCGAGCCAGACACCCTCACACCACAAATTCCGATCTTGCTTGATCTTCTCGATGAATTTAGATTGCCCATGGTCGGAGTCGATGACTTCGAAGCTGATGATGTGATGGCAACTTATGCACACACACATAAGGGTCCTACTCGGATTGTTACGGGAGATCGTGATCTCTTTCAACTTGTCGATGATTCACGCGATATCAAAGTCGCTTATCTTGCCAAAGGTATTTCGGCTCATGATCTCGTTGACCTGAAATTCATAGCCGAAAAGTATTCGATACCGGGGGAGAGATACGCACTCTTTGCAACATTTAGGGGAGATCCCTCCGACGGTCTACCGGGTGTAAAAGGTATTGGCGAAAAAGGGGCAGCCCTGATTGCTACACACTTTGCGACGATTGATGATGCTATTTCCGCTGCGAATCAAGGCGATGAGCGTCTTCCCGCTGCCTTAGCTAAGAAGATAATTGCGGGTATCGATTACCTAAAGATTGCACCGACTGTTGTTAATTGTGCCCGTGATGTACCACTTCCGACACTGGAGATATCGCTTCCTCAGGCACCATCGGATCTATCAAAGATTTACCAGCTCAAAGATCAATATGCTTTGGGGGCTAGCGTAGATAGATTGATTTCGGCCCTCAAGTGGTAGCTTCATTTGCTGCAACGCTCTTCGCATTCTCTTTCGAACCGATAGGACTCTGGTTTCTCGCGCCCATTTCATATGCGATCTTCTTGAGAACCTGTCAGAAAGGCGTCTATGTATATCGAAGCGCTTTTCTCTTCGGCTTCATTAGCAGTGCGATCACTTTGTGGTGGGCCGGAAAGTATGTAGGACTAGTTCCGCTCGCCTTTCTAGCGCTACTTCATGGGCTCTTCTATCTACCGCTTGGTCTATTAGCTCGGTACACAACGAACATTCTTTGGTTTATTCCGGCCTTGCTTGCCATCGAGCAAGTACGTACTCACTTCCCATTCGGTGGTTTTTCTTGGATGAGGATTGCATTTTCGCAAGCCGATGCTCCATACGCATCCGTCATATCAATCGGGGGAGCGCTCCTGCTTTCGGCTTGGGTGTTGGTGATTTCGGCAGTATTCGCAAAGTTTCGCAAAGTTTTTGTCTTTCCGCTGTTGCTCATTGTCGTTTTTCCTCTGTTACTTAACAACACCCATTCATCCCAGGAGAAAATCTCTTTCATTGGAATTCAAGGAAATACTCCTTCAGTAGGATTGACCTTTAACGATCGTGCTGAGGCGGTTTTCAACCTTCACATGGATGAGACAAAGAAACTTTCAGCTGGTGCTGCCGATGTCATCATTTGGCCCGAGAACGCTATTGATGTCGATCCATATGCGAACTCGAGAGTACGAGGTTCTATCGAGAGTCTCACAGCGACCCTGAAGACTCCTTTGATTACTGGCGCGATTACTCGACAGAGTGGTCAACTTGAGAATGTCTCACTCATGTATAACGAGAGTGGGGAAGTGGTTTCTTACTACTCAAAACAGTACCTCACACCTTTTGGTGAGTTCATTCCAGTTCGACCTCTAGCGCGAATCGTTTCACCTTATGTGGATGACGTTGTGGATTTTAAAGTGGGAGACAGGACTGAAAACCATCTCATCAATAGTTTCAATCTTGCCCCAGTTATCTGCTACGAATTGCTATCTGATTCTTTGGTTGCCAGCGCGGCGAGAGGCTCAGATGCTTTGGTGGTTCAGACCAATAGTGCGACCTTTGCAAATACGTCAGAGAGCGCCCAGCAATTGAACATTACCCGTCTGCGAGCGATCGAAAATTCCAGAGAAATCGCAAGTGTTTCAACGATCGGAATTTCAGCGCATATTGGTCTCAATGGGGAAATTCTCAGTCGGACACAAGAGAACGTTTCTGCTCAATTGGCAGGGGATTTACAGGCAAATACAAAGCGCACGATTTCGAACTCGCTAGGGGGATTAGCTCCTGTCTTGGTCCTCTTACTATCGCTGCTTTTCCCGATCTTTTTGCGTATAGTGAGGTCTCGATGAGAGCGATGATCCTGATTCCGACCTACAACGAGGCAACCTCGATTGTAGAACTTTTGCACTCGCTCAATGATTTACGCAATACAAATCAGTTCTCCTTCGACGGTACCGTTATCGACGATAATTCACCCGATCAGACCGCACAGATTGTCGATTCGCTTAATCTCGATTGGGTGAACGTTTTAAGAAGAGAAAAGAAAGATGGCCTTGGAAATGCCTACCGTGCTGGCTTTGCTCACGTTCTTTCAGATCCCAGATATGACCAGATCGTGACAATGGATGCAGATGGTTCACATCGGGTCGCGGATTTGCCTGCGATGTTTGCCGCGATCTCTCCTGGAAAATCGATAGTTTTGGGAACTCGCTGGATTGCCGGTGGATCGGTGGTCAATTGGCCGAAATCGCGACAGTTACTCTCGAAATCTGGAACGAAATATGCATCTCTAGCCCTTGGCATAAAGCTTGCTGACCTCACAGGTGGATTCCGCATCTACAGTCGACAATTACTTGATTCACTGAATCTCAATGATATGGATGCCACCGGATATTGCTTCCAAATCGAAATGGCCTTAGCTGCTCATGTGGCAGATGCCAAAGCCACCGAAGTACCGATTACCTTTGTCGAAAGAATTAATGGAGTATCAAAAATGTCGCGGGTGATAGTCATTGAGGCTCTGATCCAGACAACTCGTTGGGGAATAAAGCGGCGCCTGTGGCCTAACGCCGATAAGTTACATTATGTAAAGTAATAGAAATCAGCCCATCCCCGAGAGGGTGTGCCTCTATTTATGCGTAATCTGAGATCGGCGTGCAGGAACAGATGAGATTGCGATCTCCATGTGCGCCATCAATACGACCGACAGGCGGCCAATACTTCATTCGAGCACCGATGAGTTCTCCCGCCACAAGGCCATCGAGGGGCGCTGGGAATCCACCTTTTTCGCGACTGTAGGCGCGCTCCCACTGTGAAGATGTAACTGCGCGCCCGGTATGTGGTGCATGACGTAGCGCACTCTCTTCGATAGAAACCTTCCCGTCGATAATCTCTTGAATCTCAGCTCGAATTGCAACCATGGCATCAATAAAGCGATCAATCTCGTTGATATCTTCCGACTCAGTTGGTTCGATCATTAACGTTCCTGCGACCGGGAAGGACATTGTCGGCGCATGGAAACCAAAGTCCATCAAGCGCTTCGCAATGTCATCAACGCTGACGCCAGAGATGGCCGTTAACGGTCTGATATCGAGGATACATTCGTGAGCTACTCGCCCATTTGCACCGGTATAGAGAATTGGGAATGAGCCATGTAGCCGCGCTGCCATGTAATTGGCGGATAAAATTGCAACTTGCGTGGAGTGTGTGAGTCCTGCTCCCCCAAGAAGACGAATATAAGCCCAAGAGATCGGCAAAATACTCGCAGATCCATACGGCGCACCTGAGACGGGCCCCGGACCTGTTGCAGGACCTGCATCCTGATCCATTGGGTGGTTAGGCAAAAATGGCGCAAGGTGGGCTCTTGCAATAACAGGCCCCACTCCTGGTCCCCCACCACCGTGTGGAATCGCGAAAGTTTTATGAAGATTGAGATGGGATACATCAGCGCCAAACTTTCCTGGCTGTGCAACTCCCACCAAAGCGTTGAGATTTGCACCATCAACGTAGACCTGCCCACCTGCATCATGAATCAACGCGCAGATGTCACTGACTGCGCTCTCAAAAACACCATGAGTGCTCGGATAAGTGATCATCAACGCTGCGAGGTTGGCTCGATGCTCTTCAATCTTCGCCTTAATGTCACTCACACTGACATTGCCATGCTCGTCGCACTCAATGACGACAACCTTCATCCCAGCCATAACCGCACTCGCTGCATTAGTGCCGTGGGCACTCGATGGAATCAAACAGATAGTTCGGTTCTGATCACCGCGCGAATCGTGATAGTTACGAATTGCCAAGAGACCAGCGAACTCGCCCTGGCTACCAGCATTTGGCTGTAATGAAACTGCGTCGTATCCAGTAATGGCGACTAGCCATTGAGAAAGTTGCTCAATGAGTTGACGCGATCCAACGCTCTGATTTGCAGGAGCAAATGGATGCAACTTCGAAAATTCTGGCCATGAAACAGCCTCCATCTCAGTTGCCGAATTGAGCTTCATCGTACAAGAACCCAGCGGAATCATTGTGCGATCCAGTGCCAGATCTCGGTCTGCGAGGTTGCGCAGATATCTCATCATGGCAGTTTCAGAATGATTGGTATTGAAAACAGGATGAGTAAGAAAAGCAGAAGTACGAAGAAGTCCTGCGGGTAGGTCACTAGGTTTTGCATCCGCGAAATCAAGCACCTCAAGAATTGCAGCGAAATCTTGCTCTGTCGTCTCTTCATCAAAAGAGATACGAATCTGCGTTTTACTCACTTGTGCAAAGTTAAATCCACGAGCAACTGCCTTTGTATGAACGGCCGATGCATCCTTAACGCTCACCGTTACAGTGTCGAAAACATTTTCATTTGCTGAGCCAGTCGCACTTTGCAGACGAGCAGCAAAACCGTGCACACGTGACGCGATCCCCTTAAGACCTTCAGGACCATGCCACATTGCATAGAAGGCGCTCATATTCGCAAGCAGCGCTTGCGCAGTGCAGATATTGGAGGTTGCTTTATCTCGTCGAATATGTTGCTCGCGAGTTTGAAGTGCCAGACGAAACGCAGGAGCACCCGTGGAATCAATACTTTGTCCAACAAGTCTTCCTGGCATGGAGCGTTCTAAACCAGATCGCACTGCAAGGAAACCTGCGTGAGGTCCACCAAATCCCATGGGAACACCAAAACGCTGAGATGTTCCGATCGCAACATCTGCTCCCCACTCCCCTGGTGCTTTCAACAAAGTGAGTGCGAGTAAATCTGTCGCTGCAATGACAAGTGCTCCACGCTCGTGTGCATATGTGGCAAAGTGTGAATAATCAACGATCTCTCCGGTTGTATCTGGATATTGAAGAAGCGCTCCAAAGAACTCACCGTCATATCCATCACGCGCGACATCAGATGCATCAATCTCAACCACAGTGATGCCAAGAGGCTTTGCACGTGTTATTACTACCGCCTTTGTCTGTGGATGCACATGCTCTTCGATGAGAAAGACAGCGTCATCACTGAGTTTTGACGAACGACGAGCAAGTGTCATCGCCTCGGCGGCAGCCGTTGATTCATCGAGCATGGATGCATTTGAGATATCTAAGCCAGTGAGTTCGCAGATCATTGTTTGAAATGCAAAGAGAGCTTCTAGACGACCTTGTGAAATCTCTGGTTGATATGGCGTGTACGCCGTATACCAAGCAGGATTTTCCAAAACATTTCGTTTAATTACAGGCGGAACAATCGTTCCGTAGTAACCAGTTCCGATGAGTGAGGTAAGAACTTTGTTTTTCGAAGCTATCTCTTTCAGTTCAGCGATGGCTTCAACTTCGCTAACACCAGGGGCTATCGCTGCTTCAATGACGCCCTTGACTGCGATATTTGATGGCACAACTGCGCTAATAAAGCTTTCTAAATCTAAATAGCCCAGAGCCTTAAGCATCGCCAATTCATCACGATGAGTCGGACCAATATGTCGATCCTCAAAATTACGCTCGATAGCCACTAATCCCCCTGTTGACTTCGCAGAGGAGAAATATAGAGCCGAAAGCTTCTTTACGCGCCTTTAGCCTTGCGGCGCATTGAAAGTTCGTCGTTACCTTCCACACGTGCAGGTGAACCATCAACCTCGCCTTGAAGGTTTGCCAATGAACCCTCTACTTCGTGCCACACCTTACCGACTGCAATTCCGAATACGCCTTGTCCACCTGCAAGTAAGTCCACAATCTCATCCGGACTTGCGCACTCATAGATCGAAGCACCATCACTCATTAAAGTAATGCGCTCGAGTTCAGTGACTCCCCTGCTTCGCAGATGTGTCACTGCGGTGCGAATATTCTGCAAAGAAATTCCGGCATCAAGTAAACGCTTAACAATTTTTAGAACAAGAATGTCGCGAAATCCATAGAGGCGTGATGTTCCAGAACCAGTTGCGCTACGAACACTTGGTTCAACAAGACCTGTGCGTGCCCAATAATCGAGTTGACGATAAGAAATTCCTGCAGCCGAACATGCAGTAGCTCCGCGATAACCGATCTCAGGTGACGCTGGCGTGGCTGGGGAGGTCACGAATTTCTCATTTCTCTTGGGGAAGAGTTGCTTTGGAGTGTAAATATACGCAGCGTGTAGGTGCCATTCAATGACCGACACGAGCCAAACCTCAACTAGAGGTTGAGACTTATCCGGCGAAGTCCTCTGGATTGATCTGGTCTAAGAACTCTCGGAAGGCATCGAGATCAGCGCTCTGACCCTCTATCGGCTGCCCGTCGGCATCCATCTCCTGAATCAACCTTTCGGGGATCTCGATTCCTACCTGATCGACGAGATCGCGCGAGGCAACGATATTGCTCTGACTGCGCAGCGCTAGGGCGATTGCATCAGATGGGCGTGCTGAGACAGCAAGGGCTGCATCTTCAAAGGTGCGCAGCTGAAGGGTGGCAAAGAAGACACCATCCCTAAGGTGGGTTATCTGAACGGCGAGCAAGGTCGCATCGAGAGTCTGTAGAAGATCTCTCATGAGATCGTGAGTCAGAGGGCGATCGGGGTTGATTCCCTGCTGTGCAAAAGCAATTGCAGTCGCCTCGGCCGCACCGACCCAGATGGGCAGAAAGCGTGGGCCATCTACCTCTTTAAGTAAAACAATCGGTTGGTTGGAGGGCATCTCAATGCGTACGCCAACTACCTCCATGCTGATGAATGGAGTGACCTCTTCGCTCATAACGTGACTCTATCGCGGACGGTTAAGACCTGCGCGCACAAGCGAGGCATGTAAACGCACAGAGAGAGCTGCGATCTCTTTCGAGACTTCCTCTGCTCGTGCCTTTGAGTCAGAGTTCTTCTGACGATTCAGTGGAGTAATAACTTGTTCGATTAAACCAATCTCACGATCAGCCGCGGACTTGAATGAACGCAGGTGACGGGGTTCGATTCCAAAAGCTGACATCGCAGCTACTGCAGTAGCAACCGAAAGCGCATCAGCATCGTAATGGCGACCGCGGATTGCAATCAGACCGAAGCTCTCCAACTCAGTGAGGGCAGCATCTGTGATTCCGGAAGCCTTGACGAGTTCATCTCTTGATAGTCGCATATCTGCAGACGGTGCAAAGTTTGAGGGAGAAAGCTCACCATCGACTGTGGCTAAACCGAGAGCCGGACGCGGGCTAGCACTTCCACCAGAGAGTGGGGCAGGCTCTAAGCCACGATCCATAGCATCGAGATTTTCCTTGATGACTCTAAGAGGAAGATAGTGATCGCGCTGAGCAAGTAAGACATAGCGAAGGCGTTCCAGGTCTGCGCTAGTGAATTTGCGATATCCCGATGGGGTGCGCTGTGGCTCAATCAAACCTTCTGATTCGAGGAAGCGGATTTTTGAGATGGTGATATCTGGAAAGTCACCACGAAGCTTTGATAGAACTTCACCGATACTTAAATAGGCACGTGCTGGAACGCTCACTGTCTCTCCCCTGTTAATTATTTCTGACCAGTGACAAAGAGCAGATGGAATTTACCAATCTGCACTTCATCTCCATGACTCAAAACTGTCTTCTCTGCAATTGATCCGTTGATGTATGTACCGTTCAGACTAGAACGATCAGTGATCACAAAACGCAGTTGCTGCTCATCGTAGGTAATCGCTGCGTGTGATCTAGAGACCGTCACATCGTCAAGAAAAATCTCGCTCTCATGTGAGCGACCTATCGTGGCACCTTCGCGAGTGATGAGATATCTGGAACCTTTAGCTGGGCCCTTAAAGATGATCAACATGGATTTATCTCGCGAACCGTTGATAATCTCTTCGACAATTGCCTTTTCTTCATCAGAGGCGGCAGAGTGATAGCTCTCGAGGAGGGCACTTTCTGCTGGGGAAGCATCTGGTTGTGAACCTAGGCGAAGGGTTGTGGTGAGTTCACGATCATTCTGAGATGCCATGAATCACCCGCCTTCTTATCTTCTAGAGATAGCTCAACATCAACTGTAGGCTGACACTAGAACCCTCTCAGGGATAAATCAAGCGGAAAAAAGCGAGCAAGAGAGCTCAGATCTACGCGGTGATTTGACGATAACCATCGGCTGAGAGTAAACCGACAGGCGCTTCAGAGACTTTAATCTCTGCTAACCAGCCAGCCCCATACGGATCGCTGTTGAGAACCTCGGGATTAGCTTCGAGTGATTCATTGATTGCGATTACGGTTCCACTAACTGGAGAGAAAATCTCAGAAACGCTCTTCGTTGATTCAACTTCTCCACAGACTTTATCCGCGACCACTGCATCGCCTACTTTTGGCAGCTGGACATAAACAATGTCACCGAGTGCGCCCTGCGCATAGTCGGTGATTCCCATTCGAATAACAGTTGGAGAGCTCTCTTGTACCCATTCATGCTCCTTGGTGTATTTGAGCGCGTCAGGAATGAGTGACATGTACTTCTCCTTGTATATAGATCAACACGAGCGATGGATTCAAAATCTTCGATCACACTCTAATAGTTTTCAGTGCAGTGAGGAAGTATGAAACTCCGGTAGCGACGTAGAGGGCCACACCCCAGATTGCAAAAGCCCAACCGAGGATAAATGCCATCTCCCCCAGCAAAGAATCACTCAGGGCGAGAAGCAAAAATGGAAAGGCGTAGAGAAGGTTGAAGGTTGCCGCTTTTCCGACAAAGGTCACCTTGAGTGGAGCTTTACCCTTGGCAGCGAGTATGAGTGCGACCAGAGCCAGAATTACATCGCGAGCAACCAACGTTGCAATGAGCCAGAGTGGGATCGCCTCGCGCAGATAGAGCACTATCAGGGTTGCAACGATGTACAGACGATCAATCGTTGGGTCGAGGATCTCCCCCAACTTCGATTCCTGCCCGAGCGCTCGAGCCAATTTTCCATCGAAGTAATCTGTAGCTCCGCCTACTGCAAGAACTGCGATTGCCCACCCGTCAGCCTGCGGAACCAGAGCCAAATAGATGAAGAGCGGAATACCGAGGGCGCGGATACCGGTCAGGGCATTAGGCCAAGTAGCAATCGATGAAGCCATACCCGTTAGCCGTTCTCCTTGTCGCGCTCTTTCACGCGAATTGCGACCATAACCGGAGTGCCTGGGAAACCAAACTCTTCACGCAATCGTCTCTCAATGAATCGACGATATGACGGCTCGATCCAGCCACTTGAGAATACGACAAACTTTGGTGGTGCAATTCCGGCTTGGGTTGCGTAGTAAATCTTCGGTTGCTTTCCGCCGCGAACTGGTGGAGGCGTTGCGCCGATGAGTGCGCCTAAGAAAGAGTTGAGTTTTGCGGTTGGTACGCGTCGTTCCCACGAATCAAGTGCAGTTCGAATTGCGGGAGCTAAACGATCACGGTGCCAGCCGGTCTTTGCCGCGACATTGACTCGCTGCGCCCACTCAACCTGGTCTAGGTGGCGATCGATCTCTTTATCTAATTGGTCTCTGCGATCTTCATCAACTAGATCCCACTTGTTCATCACTAAGACAAGCGCTTTACCAGCTTCTTCTACCATCGTAATAACTCGTAGATCTTGCTCAGAGATTGGAAGGGAAGCATCAAGTACGACTACGGCACATTCACAACGTTCAAGAGCTGCTTGCGTACGCAATGTTGCGTAGTAGTCGGTGCCACTTGCTTGATTTGCGCGCTTTTTTAAACCTGCTGTATCGACAAAACGCCAGATGGATCCACCGAAATCGATAAGTGAATCCACGGGATCACGAGTAGTACCTGCTACATCATCAACAATTGAAAGTGATTCTCCGGCAAGTGCATTAAGCAAACTTGATTTTCCGACATTGGGACGACCAATGAGAGCGATGCGGCGATAACCATCCTGTGCTTGCGCACCACCAACTTCTGGGAGTTCGTTGACAATAAGATCAAGTAGATCACCGCTACCGCGACCATGTAGGGCCGAAACAAAGTGCGGCTCGCCTAATCCGATATTCCACAGCGCATGAGCATCTGATTCGTCTGAATCCCCATCGACCTTATTTGCCACTAATAACGTTGGCTTTTTCGCTTTACGAAGCTCTTGAACAAGAACATCATCTTCATCAAGTGCGCCAACCTGCGCATCTACAACAAAACAGAGAACATCTGCTTCTTGCATCGCGATTTCAGCACTGGCTGAAACTTGAATGGATAATCCATCGGGTTTGGACTCCCATCCCCCGGTATCCATAATGATAAATCGACGGTCATTCCATTCGCATTCATATTGAACTCTGTCGCGAGTAACTCCTGGAGTGTCCTCAACGATCGCTTCACGTCTTCCAAGAAATCTATTGATGAGAGTTGATTTACCTACATTAGGTCGCCCAAGAATTGCAACGATAGGAAGGCCGAGAAGATTTCTCTCCTTCAGAAGTTCCCAAATACGATCGACAGTTTCATCAAGATCAAGCAACGTTGAATCGATAACAACTGCATCGTCGGCTGCAGCAAGAGGTGAGACAGCACGTGTTGAATCAACATGATCACGATCGCTTAAGGATTGCCCAACTGCATCTACTCCTTGTGAGGTATCAGCAAGTTCGGCGTCACGTCTTGTTGCGCGTGCCTGCAAATCCGCAGTGAGAAAAATCTTCATAGGCGCTTTAGGGGCAACAACAGTTCCAATGTCGCGTCCTTCAACAACTATTCCGCGATCAGCTTTTTCAATAATCCTATGTTGCAGATCAAGAAGTTCCTTGCGAATCGCGGGGTTTGCACTAATCGAACTCACTGCATCGGTGACACGGGTGGTACGAATTTCTTCTGTGATATCTGCTTCTCCACAAAAAACTTTCGGATCTTGTGGATTTGCGACAAAACGAATGGGAGAAGTCTTAAGCCCTTGAATAATTACTTTAGCGTCTTGGCTCTCTAGCGAAAGAGCTAACCAGGTAACTGCGCGATAGAGCGCCCCAGTATCCAGATAATTCCAACCAGCTCGGCGGGCTATCTCACGAGACGTGCTTGATTTACCGGCTCCACTAGGACCATCGATTGCAATGACGATCATCTGTGCAGCTCTTTTCAGTAATACTTCTTGAAGTTGTGCTGGTGAAAACTATGCGCTCGTGCACATCTAGCGCCTTATTCTACCGAGAAGGATGAACCTTCCATCCCTCTTTCTCGAGATGAGCAGCAACGATCACGCTATCTTCGGGCGAGAAGGCTAAAGTGATTAAGCCCGTCTGCTGTCCGGGAGTATGTTCGATCGCCATATCTTCAATATTGACCTTCGCTGCAGCGCACGATTTGATGATCGCTGCCAACTGACCGGGCTTATCTTCGATAACAACGGCCAGATAGGTGTAATTGCGTGCTTGACCGCCATGCTTACCAGGAATCAAGGCTCGCCCACGTTGTCCAACCTTGACCAACTGCGCCATCGCAGCGGGATCATCGAGCTTATCAATGGCAAGCGAAAGATCGTTTTGTAGATTTATAAGCAAAGACCGCAAGGCAGCGCTATTTCCCGCCAGGATTTGACCCCAAAGTTCGCCATCTGAATCAGCGATTCGAGTGGTATCGCGCAGTCCGGCACCAGCCAACTCAAGATCACTCCCCTGCCCAGCTACCAATTGGGCAGCCAGCAGAGATGCAACTATCTGAGGAAGATGGCTAACTAGAGCTACCGCTTGATCGTGTTCACCGACAGTCCGATCGAGAGCAATCGCGCCACAACGAGTCACAACGTCTCGAACCATCCGCGAGAGTTCGGGGTTGACACCATCTAGGCAGAGAATCCATGGTCTCCCCTGAAAAAGGTCGCCACGCGCTGACTGCGGACCGCTTACCTCACGGCCAGCCATGGGATGGGTCGGGGCAAAAAATGCGAGATCGAAGCCAATTCTTGATACGTCAAGTACAGGTTTAGTCTTTATGCTGCTGATCTCCATAACCCTCAATTCTGGGTTACGAATTAATTCAGCCTTGATGACTCCCGCTACCGCATCTGGAGGCGTTGCTACGATACAGAGATTTTCTAGCCCTGAAGAATCGCCATTCTTATCACCCATGAGGTCTCGAGCGAGAGCTTCTGCCCGGCTATCTGAATCACAGAGGGTAACTGTGACTCCGGTAGCACGAAGGGCAAGTGCGATTGAGGTTCCGATGAGCCCGGCACCCACGATCCGCACATGATTCAGGGAATTCTCCATCGTTATTGAGCGATATCTCGTCGCAGAGCCTTGGCTCCGTGGAGGTAAATGTGTGAAATTTGGTCGGAATTTTGCTCTGTATTGCAGTGAAACATCACGCGTAAGACACGGGCGAGAGCTCCGGGCACATCGATTTCAACAGCGCAAAGAAGCGGCACCGATTGGAAGCCGACCTCCCTGGCATAGGCAGCTGGGAAAGCTGCATTGAGATCTGGGGTAACAGTAAGAAAAACTGAGATCACATCTGCAGGCGTGAGTGCATTGGCAGCCAAAATTTCAAGGAGCAACTCCTTCGTGGCAGCCTCCATAGCCTCGGCTGTATTGGCCTCAAGCTGGGTTGCGCCTCTGATTGCTCTTACCTGTGACATGGGTAAAGGATAGACCGAAAAGGGTGAAAGTTGTCGCTCTTTATATAACAGTTTGTCGATAAATTTATTAAGAGGTTTCACTATATGAACGATTAGCTAAACACCACCCCACTAAACCTCCGACTCAGTCGGCCGGATCATAAATATCGATAAACCTATATTTGCTGAGTGTGACACGCTCAATAGATGCAATTTTTATCGATATATCTTTATTTAAAGGACAACGAACCAAACAATCGATAAATATATAAATAGAGATATAGCCTTAGAACCGACTTATGGCTTTATATCTAAAGCTTTACGGAGATTAAACAATTCACCGTCATTAAGATCTCGCCATCTTCCTGGAGGCGTATCCCCCAGACTGATCGGACCAAAGTTAGTGCGGATCAAACGCAGGACTCGAACATCGACGGCCTCCATCAATCTACGGATGATGTGATACCTACCCTCGTGGATACTGACCTCGATCCACTGTGGGGAGAGATGCTTGAAGCTCAAGACTCGTCCCATGCCATCTTCGAGTTCAATCCCCTTAAGAAGTATCTTGTCGACTCCGGCGGCTAAAACACCTTCAAACTCGATGATGTAGCTCTTGACCAGCCCATAGGAGGGGTGGGTTGCGCGGAAGGTTAAATCCCCATCATTAGTGAGCAGAATCAGGCCTTCCGAATCCTTATCCAGGCGACCTACGTGGAATAGACGCTCCTTTCGGAGGTCAATAAAGTCCGCCAGAGAAGGCCGACCTTCGGGGTCAAACATAGTAGACAGAACACCTTTCGGTTTATGAAGCACTAAACAAGACTTAGTCAAAGAGAGTGTAATTGTCTCATTATCAACCATTACTCTAACCAGAGCAGGGTCAAACTTCGCTCCAAGCTCTCGGATGATGTGGCCATCGACTGAAACACGGCCATCCATGATTAATTCATCGGCTCCCCTGCGTGAGGTGACACCGGCATCGGCAATAATTTTGTTCAAGCGTAAAAGACTCATAATCAGGCTATCCATTCTCGACAGTCTTAATGGTGTAACAATCCGCCCATCATGGACGCATGTGCATACTTTACGCCAGGGCTAACTCATTAAGCAAAAGAGGTTAGTCGGTCAGGCTCTCTAGGATTTCATCCAAGCCATCTAGATCAGGCAGGTGAGGCGCTAGCGGCGAGAGATCATCCAATGAATTCAGCCCTAGGCGCTCGAGGAAGTAGCTGGTTGTCTTATACAAGATCGCCCCAGTCTCATTCTCTACCCCGTACTCCTCAACTAGGCCACGAGTGACCAGAGTCTTCATCACTGCCTCGACGTTGACCCCTCGAATAGCCGAGACTCGCGCTCGCGAGACTGGCTGACGGTAGGCGATTACGGCCAAAGTCTCCAAAGCTGCCTGAGTAAGGCGATTTTGTTGCCCATCAAGGACGAACTTCTCAACTGCCGGGGCGCAATCCGGGTGACTATAGAAGCGCCATCCCCCATTAATCGCCTTGAGCGCAAAACCTCGATCGTCATAGCTGCCCTGGAGGCGTTCGAGCGACTCCTTGACTACATCGACAGTCACCTCAAGAACGGTAGCTAGGGTGAGCTCAGTAACGGGCTCATCGACGACCATCAAAATCGCCTCGATTGATCTATCAACTTCTACATTAGACATTTTCACCCTCTACTGTCTCGTCTATTCCTACCACTGGTATATCAAATTCATCGGTAATCTCGACCTCGCCCTCATCCGAGCCCGTCCAGCTAATCTGCAGCTCTCCCAGCGCGATTACCTGGTTAAAGCGGAGATTGCCCTGGCGGTAAAGGTCCAGAAGGGCTAAAAATCGGGCTACGACCACCATGGTCGAGTCGGCATCATGGCAGAGGCTGCGAAAACTCATAGTCTTTGAGTGGCGAAGTGCTTCCACAACGAGCTTAGATTGCTCGCTGACGCTTACTAGGGCCATGTGTAGGTGCTCAATGGCAACCACCGGAGGGGCTTTCGGGGTCAAAACACGTTCTGCGATTGAGGCAAAGCGTTCAGGGCCGACTCCGATCAAGACTTCAGGCAGAAGGGCAGAAAGGGCGGGATCCAGGGCGACAACCCGAGGGAAGGCCTTATCGGCTGCCTCGATCATGGTCTGGAAAGAGGCGGCAATTTCCTTAAATGCGCGGTACTGCAAGAGGCGTGCGAAGAGGATATCGCGGGCTTCTAGCAGGGCTAGATCTTCTTCATCTTCCACTTCACCGCTTGGAAGCAGTCGAGCGGCCTTGAGGTCGAGCAAAGTGGCGGCGACTACCAGGAACTCGGTCGCCTGATCCAAGCGCCAGCCTTCCCCTGATACCTCTAGCGCTCGGATGTAGGCGATAAATTCATCGGTGACAAGGCTCAATGAAACTTCGGTGATATCTAGCTTGTGGCGGGAAATGAGCTGCAGAAGCAGGTCAAATGGGCCATCAAAGTTTGAGAGATGGACGCTAAAACCGCTCTCGGGAGCGATATTTTCGGCAGTCTCCATCGAAATATCCACGAGCGCACCCTACTTGTTTTTTAGCCACTACTTGCCGATACACGCTGCACACGCGTAGAGTCACCGCGGATAGAAAGAGGTTTCTCGCTTGAGCGCTATATCGACAAAAGACGAGGATGTCGTCACAACTGCCAGCCTGACCGGCAAGGCTGTTCAGACATTTCCCACCCCTGCTCAGATTTCAGAGCATGGCAATGCACGCGTGATCTCAATCTTCAATCAAAAAGGTGGAGTTGGAAAAACGACCACGACGATCAACCTTGGTGCAGCTTTAGCTGAACTAGGACGTCGCGTGCTACTAGTTGACTTCGATCCTCAAGGGGGACTTTCACTTGGCCTCGGAGTAAATGCGCACACTCTGCCGCTCGAGAACACTGTCTACCACGCACTCATGGATCCAACGGCTGATATTCAGCAGATTGTTTTGAAGTCTTCGGTTGCAAATTTGGACTTCCTGCCTGCAAGCCGTGACCTTGGTGCCGCCGAATCAAAACTTCCATCAGAAATTGGTGGTCAGCAATTTCTTAAGCGCGCCCTCGGAACTTTGCGCGATGACTACGATGTCATTCTTATTGACTGTCAACCAACAATGGGCCAACTCACCGTCAATGCTCTCGTTGCATCCAATGAAGTGATTGTTCCGTTGCAATGTGAGTATTTTGCCCTACACGGCTTCATCGAACTGAGCGGAAATATAGAGAAGGTGAAAACATTCCTTAATCCAGATCTCAAACTCATAGGCATTTTGGCAACTATGTATGACCGTAAAACACTTCATAATCGCGAAGTTCTCGCTGCGATTCTAGAAAAGTATCCAGACGATGTTTTCGACACCATTATTGCAAAGACAATCCGTTTCTCTGAAACAACAGTTGCCGGAGAACCAATCACTAGTTATGCATCATCATCTGGAGGCGCAGCGTCATATCGTCGTCTTGCGCGGGAATTAATTGCACGAGGAGGCGCACGATGACACGTAGAGCAAGCTTGCCAGGAGCAGATGAACTCTTTAAGCAAAATAGCCCAGCACTGAGTGCTGTACGTGAAGTAGCACCTGAAACCAGTGCCCCGGCTCCTACACCAACCACTACAGCTACACCGAAGGCGAAGAAGGGCGTACGTTCGATTCCTCGACGCAGAGTTGTCAGTGTTGATAAATCACCATCAGGACGTGAACGTCATGATGAAAAGATAACTGTCTACCTCTCCCCTGATGAACTCTTCGATCTTGATCAGGCGCGTCTTTCTCTGCGTGGAGATCTCGGTCTTGCAGTTGATCGCGGACGAATTGTGCGCGAATCAATCGCTGTCATCATCGCCGATCTTGAGCAAAAAGGTGATCAGAGCATTCTTGCTCGACGTCTTCGCGGTATCTAATCCCTACCGTGCACGTGGATGTGCGCTGCTGTAACTCTGTCTTATCTTGTCGATTGTTACGAGTGTGTAAATCTGAGTTGTTGTGACAGAAGAATGTCCTAAGAGTTCCTGTACAACGCGTATATCGGCACCGCCATCGAGCAGATGTGTGGCGTACGAATGTCTAAATACATGGGGACTTACTTTTCCTTCCAGACCCGATGCCTTTGCTGCTTCAAGGACGATATTCCAAGCGCTTTGACGAGATAGTCGGCCACCCCGTGAATTGAGAAAGAGCGCACTCTCGCTCTTTACATTTTTTGCAACAAGTCCTGGTCTGACGCGCACGAGATAGTTATCTAAGGCGGTGAGAGCGAAACTTCCAATTGGAACAATTCGCTCTTTCGCGCCTTTACCTCGTAACTTGATTGTTTGAATGAATTCGTTATCGCTTTCGACCTTGGCTAGATCATTGATATTAATTCCGGTGATTTCCGAGACTCGGCCGCCCGTTGAATAGAGTAACTCCAAGAGCGCTACGTCACGGAGAGAAGTTGCCTCACTCAAAGACTGAGCACTATTGATCAAGGAGGCGACTTCTTCAATAGTCAAAGCCTTAGGCAACTTACGAGCTATTTTATGAGAGGTGATCTCCCCTGTTGGCAGATTAAGATCGTACTCACGTGCACAGTAAATGAGAAAGGATTTAACCGCGGAGTTAGTTCGATTAATACTACTCATGGCCAGTGAACGATCCTTCAGCCACACTTCAAAATTAGATAAAACGGAGGCGGTTACCTTCGATAATTCCACATCCTCATTCTGCAAGAACTCGAGAAAATACCGAAGATCTCTACCATAAGAAAGTAGTGAGTTCTCCGACAGCCCACGCTCAATACGTAAGTGATCGATAAAGGCAGATCGTGCGAGTTCGGTATCTAATTTAGTAACCATGAGCTTGCGCAACCGCCGGATACATCACTTTTCCATCGTGAACATTAAGACCAGCGGCTAAGGATTTATCGGCTGCAGTAGCGCCTTCCCAGCCATGATTTGCTATCGCAAGCGCATAAGGCAGCGTTGCATTTGTCAGTGCGTAGGTCGATGCCACCGGTACTGCACCAGGCATATTCGCAACACAGTAAAAAATTGAATTGTGAACGCGAAAGGTTGGCTCAGCATGGGTCGTCGGTTTGGAATCCGCAAAGCAACCACCTTGGTCGATAGCAATATCCACGAGTACTGATCCAGGCTTCATCCCTGCCACTTGTGCATTACTTACCAACTTCGGGGCCTTAGCGCCATGAACAAGTACTGCGCCAATAACAAGATCTGCGCTCTTGAGTTCACGATCAACTGCATGGAAGGACGATGCAAGAGTCTTAATTCGCCCGCCATAGATTGTGTCGATATAGGCGAGACGCGGTAATGAGCGATCCACAATTGTTACATCTGCGCCCATTCCCATCGCAATGACAGCGGCGTTCAGACCAGCGACTCCCCCGCCAATGACCAACACCTTTGCAGGTGAGACTCCAGGTACTCCGCCCATAAGGACACCACGTCCGCCATGTGGTTTTTGTAGAGCACTTGCACCAACCTGCGCGGCTAAACGCCCCGCTACTTCTGACATAGGAGCCAGCAGAGGAAGGGTTCCATTCAACTCAACAGTTTCGTATGCAATGGCAGTAGTTCTGCTTGCAATAAGTGCATCCGTGCACGGCTTAGACGCGGCTAAATGAAGGTATGTAAAAAGAATCTGATCTTTACGAAGTCGAGAGTATTCAACTTCGATTGGCTCCTTAACTTTAAGGATCATCTGGCTCGAGGCCCAAATCTTCTCAACATCTTCTTCGATAGTTGCTCCGGCTGCAATGTAGTCAGCGTCAGTAAGTGCTGAACCAAGACCTGCGCCTTTTTCGATGACAACGTGGTGACCGGCGCGAACTAGCTCTGCTGCGCCTTCTGGCGTGAGGGCAACACGAGATTCATGGATCTTAATTTCTTTCGGTACACCTACGAGCATTATTTAATCCCTTGATTTGATGGCTGCAGCAATCAGACCAATAAATAGTGGGTGTGGGCGTGTTGGTCTTGATCGCAACTCTGGGTGCGCTTGTGTCCCCACGTAATAAGGATGTACCTCTCGTGGCAATTCCACAAATTCAACCAAATCGAGTTCGCGATTAATTCCTGAGAAAACTAATCCGGCTTCGCTCAACTTGGTTCTGTAATCATTGTTTACTTCATAGCGATGACGATGGCGTTCTTCTATGCTCGCAGAACCATAGGTATCGGCAACAATCGAACCTTTACCGAGCTCAGCGCGATAGAGGCCAAGTCGCATAGTTCCACCCATATCCTCTTGCCCCGCGACAATACGTTCTTGTCCGGCCATCGTGGCAATAACGTGAGTTCCCTTATCGGGATCAAACTCGGCAGAGTTTGCATCTTTAATTCCTGCCAGATTTCGAGCCGCTTCGATCACCATACATTGCAATCCTAAACAGAGTCCCAACGTGGGAATCTTATGTTCACGCGCATATGTAAGAGCGCCAAGTTTTCCTTCGATGCCACGTACTCCGAAACCACCAGGGACACAGATTGCGTCGACTTCGCTCAACGATTTCGCTGCGCCTTGAGGGGTATCGCATTCATCACTTGGAACCCATACGAGTTCGACCTTTGCATTATTTGCAAAACCACCAGCACGCAGCGCCTCTGATACCGAAAGATAAGCATCAGGAAGATCAATATATTTTCCGACCAGCGCAACCTTTACATGATGTTCTGGATGATGAACTTTCTTGAGGAGATCGTCCCACTCTCCCCAAACCACATCATGCCCACCCAGACTCAATCGGCGAACCACGTAGGAATCTAAGCCTTCGCTAAAGAGCACCTTCGGAATGTCGTAAATACTTGGGGCATCTACTGCAGCAACCACAGCCTCAGAATCCACATCGCACATCAGAGAAATCTTCTTCTTGATTGAATCTGGAATCGTGCGATCTGAACGAAGAACAATCGCATCCGGAGCGATACCAATACTGCGTAAGGCAGCAACGCTATGTTGCGTTGGCTTGGTCTTTAACTCACCTGATGGTCCGATATACGGAACTAAGGAAATGTGAAGATAGAAAACATTATCTCGACCAACCTCTTGTCGAAGCTGGCGTGCTGCCTCTAAGAATGGCTGAGACTCGATATCGCCAACGGTGCCACCAATTTCAGTGATGACCACATCGATATCTGGCGCTGACATTGCAAGAATTCGCTCTTTGATTTCGTTTGTGATGTGCGGGATTACCTGGACGGTCTCCCCCAAGTACTCTCCGCGTCGTTCGCGGGAAATGACTCGTGAATACACCTGGCCCGTGGTTACATTCGCTGAACCCTCAAGGTTGCGATCAAGAAAGCGTTCGTAGTGGCCAATATCTAAATCGGTCTCTGCTCCATCATCGGTAACGAAAACCTCACCATGCTGAAAAGGATTCATCGTTCCCGGATCAACGTTGAGGTATGGGTCGAGCTTCTGCATTGTCACTCGGATCCCACGAGATACGAGGAGTCTTCCGAGGCTAGATGCGGTAAGTCCTTTGCCTAAACTTGAGGCAACACCACCGGTTACGAAAATATGCTTAGTCACATGCGCTTGGCCCATGGGAGTCAAACCTATCAGGCTCTGGGCTACTTGCCTCTCATCGCCAATAACTCGGTTGCGTGTTCTCGGGCACTCGTCGATTCATCTAAGCCTGCCAACATGCGTGCGATCTCAGAGACCCGAGCCTGTTCATCTAGTTGGCTGACGCCTGATTGAACTACTTGGCCATCACTATCTTTTGCCACCACGAAATGTCGATCGGCCCAGGCCGCTACCTGAGGTAGATGTGTTACGACAATTACTTGCGCATGCTGAGAGAGAGCATGAAGACGTCTGCCCACCTCAATTGCCGCTTTGCCACCCACACCAGCATCTACTTCATCAAAAATATATGTTCCTACGGGCGCCGATGCCGCAATAACTACTTCAAGTGCCAACATGATGCGAGACATTTCACCACCCGAGGCACCTTTACCGAGTGCGACCTTGGGACCATCCTTGTGTGCTTGAATCGACATCACGATCTCGTCACACCCAGTGATCGCAAAATCACTTTCCTTAAGGGCGCTCTCATAGTTTGGTGAGATGACGTCAGCAAAAAAGCGAGTGTGTGGCATTGATAATCCAGCAATTTCCTTTGATACTCCATCGCTGAGTTTGCTCGCCGCTTTGCTTCGCGCTGCAGTTAATTTCTTTGCATCATCCAAAAGTTTTGCCTTAACTATCTTGATCTCAGATTCCAATTCAGAGATACGATCCTGACCGCCATTTAAATCCGCAATCATCTCTTTCGCACTCTTTACTCGAACCGCGATCTCCGCCATTTCATCGTCGACAGATCCGGCACCGCCCCACTTCTTAACGAAGGAAGTCAGGGCCGCCTTTCTCTCTTGTAAGAAATCTAGTCGCGTCGGATCTGCCTCTAATGATGCGAGGTATGAAGTCAGTGCAACGTGGGCATCATCTAGAAGGAAGAACCCTTCAGAAACGCTACTTGCAATCTCATCGAGGGCTTGATCTTTTCCTTTGGCTGCCTCAAGAAACTTGCGCGCCTGACCTAAAACAGTGAGAACTCCCGCATCTTCATCCCCCAGCGCCGAGCCCGCTCCCGTTGCGGCGATACGTAGGTCTTCCACGCTCGCTAATTTTCGGATCTCATCTTCGACAGTTGCAAATTCTTCACGGGTTGGCTTCAGAGTTGCCCATTGTTTTGTCAGTAACTCAAGATCTGCAATTTGTGAATCTCTCGCTGATGCATTGGTGACGAGAGCTTTCAACTTCGCCTTCATCTCGTTATACGTGTTGAAGGTCTCCACATAACTATGTAACGCTGCTTGCAAGGGCGCACCGGCAAACAAATCCAAGAGTTCTCTCTGTCTTGTGCTCTTTACAATCTGCGTATTGGCAGATTGACCGTGGATTGCGATGAGTGGTTCAGTGATCTCGCCCAGAGTGGAGGCATTCACTGTTGCCCCAGAAGCAGTTGCCTTGCTCTTGCCATCACTTGAAACTGAGCGGGTCAGAATCAAAGAACCATCTTCTACTAAACCACCTAGATCCTCAATCTGGGCGGTCAGAGAGGGCGGGATAGAAAATGTTGCAGATGTGACAAGTCGCTCTGAACCGTGACGAACAAGTGAGCTATCAGATTTAGCTCCAAGCAAGAGTGAGAGAGCGGTAAGGATCATGGTCTTTCCTGCGCCGGTTTCACCGGTAAGAACATTGAGACCCTTACTTAATTCAAGGGAACTCGTATCAATGATGCCGAGATTGCGAATTGAAATCTCTTCTAGATAGGAGCGATCACTCACCGCGCCAGCCCTCTACGGGTAATTTGAATTTAGCAACTAGACGGTCGGTAAAGAGGGTTGGCTGCACATGTGCGAGTAAGACAACTGACTTATCACCGGTGATTGTTATGCGATCACCTTCTACAAGTGGAAATTCGCGTAAGGCATCTGCAGAGAGCTTTGCCGCGGCAGATTCAACCTCAACGACAATCTCAGACTGATGTGAAACAACCATGGGACGAGAAAAGAGTGCGTGAGCGCTTATCGGAAGTAACACCACTGCATCGAGATTCGGCCACAAGATTGGTCCGCCTGCAGAGAATGCGTAGGCGGTCGATCCTGTCGGAGTCGATGCAATAAGGCCATCACAACCCCAACGCGAAAGTGGCCTGCGATCGACCTGCACGAGAAGCTCAACCATTGTGCTCTCGGTGCGTTCAACTGTTACTTCGTTGAGTGACCATCCTGTCGAAACTTGTTTGCCATCACGTTCAACAGAATAGCTGAGAACCATTCGAGGATCAGTGGAATAGCTCTTTGAGACTACGCTGGCGGCAACTGTTTCCAAAGATAGTTTCTCAACCTCTGCCATAAATCCAACGTGGCCAAGATTGACACCAAGCAACGGAATCTTGCGAAGACGAGAAATTTCTGCACCACGCAGAATAGTTCCGTCACCACCGAGAACAATCACGATCTCTGCCTCGGGAAGTTCCTCTGTTTTTACAGTTGCGACTCCAGATATTTCAACTGCCGAGGATGTGAACAATTCAAAAGAACTCTTACCCAGCAGCACTGCAAGAGTAGTTGCAGCCTGCACCGCTTCAGGTCGAGTCGCATTAACAACAAGTATTGCTTTACGTGAACTCATCAGGCTGGTCCCATCTCGATCGCACGATCTAGTGCGCTCTCATCAATGGCTGGTGCGCCTCTGCGCAGCCATAAAAAGTACTCAACATTTCCGGCAGGTCCTGGAAGTGGACTTGCCGCAACTCCCATAGTGCCGAGTCCAACATCGTAGGCGGACTGTGCGACATCTAGTACAGCAGAGCGTCGAAGCGCTGGATCACGTACAACTCCGCCAGCTCCTAAACGTTCGCGCCCTACTTCAAACTGTGGCTTAACCATAAGTAGAAAATCAGCGGACGGTTTTGAAACTGCAGCAAGTGCTGGAAGAACAAGCGAGAGTGAGATAAATGAAAGATCTGCAACGACAATCTCGACGTCCTCACCGACCATATCCCCCGTCAAATGACGGATATTGGTGCGATCAAGAATGACCACGCGCTCATCTTGTCGAAGCTCCCAAGCGAGTTGACCGTAACCGACGTCAACAGCAATTACTTTCTTCGCCCCTTGGCGAAGGAGAACATCTGTAAAACCTCCAGTGGACGCGCCTGCATCAAGACAGACCTTGCCCTCAACGACTACATCGGTGAAGACTTCAAGTGCACCAGCTAATTTATGTCCCCCTCTAGAGACAAAGTCATCACGTTTACCAGCAAGCACAATGGATGTCTCTGCATCGACCTGTGTTGCAGGTTTTGTGGCAGGGATTCCGTTGACAAGGACTGAACGAGATTCGATTAAATCGGCAGCTTGTTCGCGCGAACGTGCCAATTCACGTCGCACCAACTCCGCATCTAGTCGCGTCTTCATAAATAACCCTGGTCTGCACTCTCAGATTCTCAATGGTCTTAAAGACCGTCAATTGTTGAGAGGGCCTCCTGTAACTTTCCGTGAAGAGCCTCAAAACGTGCAGAATGTTCACTCAGGCCACTTGCATCTATATCGCTGAGTTCAGTTTTCACATCATCAACCAGTGTTTCTTCAATAGAGGCATTGCCCTCAGAATTAATTGCTGAATTCTCGAAACTCACTTCTTAGCTCCACTCTTCTTCTTTGCTGGTGCAGCTTTCTTTGCTGGTGCAGCTTTCTTTGCTGGTGCAGCTTTCTTTGCTGGTGCAGCTTTCTTTGCTGGTGCAGCTTTCTTTGCTGGTGCAGCTTTCTTTGCTGGTGCAGCTTTCTTTGCTGGTGCTATCGCATCTACACGAGCGAGTAAGCGATCAAACTCTTCACGTTTAACAAAGCCCATCTTAAGAACGGTTGCTTCTACTTCGTCATGGATTTTGGCCTTGAGTGAGTCCGCACTTTCGCGAGCCCAGGCATTGAGAGCCGCAGCAACTTCTTGCGGAGTCTTCTCTCCATCTGAAAGTTTGGTGAGGTAGGTCTTTAGGGAGGAGAACAAGTCGTTGGACATTCTGTGCCTTTCACTCAAGGAACCCTGGAGATAAGGGTTGCTACTGTCCTAGAGTATCTATATCCGTGCGATCTCGGCTGCCTCAACCTGCCAACGACTTGCAACGCCAGTTGGACCAGACCAAAAACGACGATGTATCGAGCCTGAAATCTCGATCCACTCTCCTTCTTTTAGAGTGAGGGCGCTTTTCCGCATTTTCGAACTCCATGCAGCTATATCCAAAGTGTCTACGCCACCTCGCTCAAGCCGGGAGACGATGAGTCTGAACTCCACAACTTTGTCACCACTAGGTAACTCTTTCTCAACTGCTTGCGCTGAAACTCTCCCGCGAAGCAAGAGATCATTGAGTGAGTAATCTAATTCGTCATCTATCTTCTTCTCAGAAACTTTGCTTGCCATAAGAAAAACCACCCTTGCGAATGTAGAGACTTTCTACTTCCTCGCGTACGGGTGGGATCATCTTGCTAAGGTCTGACAGCCAGATCATTGGCTGCAGGAGATGTGGATATATTTCCTAGGCGCGTGATCGTTCAAAGGCATCAGTGCTCTCGTCTTCATCAAGATCAGCGCAGGAAGCAAACCATTGGCGCGCTTCATCTAAACGGCCAGCGCTAAAAAGTGCATCAGCGTAGGCGTAATGCAGTCGAATCGACCATGGCTCGTTCTTTACCTTAAGTTCTTTGCAGGTAAGAGTGATCACGGCCGCATCAAATTCTCCAAGATCACGTCGTGCGCCCGAAGCGACAATACGCATTTCAATCTCTTCTGCTTTAGCAAGACGAGAAACTTCTGGAGAGCCAGCAAGTGCAAGTGCCTTCAGCGGTTTACCGAGACCTCTCTCGCAATCGGCCAGTACAGGCCACATGGATACATCACCTGAAATGCGATGAGATGCGCGAAGTTCCTTCAATGCAATTTCATAATGTCCTGCGCGATAGGCGGCATAACCAGCGCTTTCACGCACTACTGCGAGACGACCTGCATGGTGCGCGGCGGCAACTCCGTGTTTATGTGCAAGCTCTGGATCAACATCCATATAGAGATTGATACATGCTAGATGGCGTGCAACTACTTTCGCATTTTCAGCAGAGAGACTTAACAGCTCTGCACGAACGCTCTTTTCAAGTTCTTCTCCAGTAATGTCATCTGGAATATCTGGTTCAAAAATTCGTGGACGCAGGCGTGATTGATCGCGTTCTAATGGAGCAGGGCGAAAACCGCGTGGATCACTAGCTTCACGACCGGCTCGCACATCTCGAGTAGCTCCAGGGCGATCTGT
>Ga0315902_10000300_pt1 | contig 86111 bp, 80 predicted proteins | sample LakEriMetagenome_9_FD_203523 | JGI IMG/M metagenome (GOLD analysis project Ga0315902, IMG submission 203523) | Freshwater fungal communities from buoy surface, Lake Erie, Ohio, United States - Buoy 12 MA117 | ecosystem: Environmental > Aquatic > Freshwater > Lake > Lake biofilm | place: USA... | reverse complement strand
CGCAAGGATCGTGACGAGCGCAAGCGCCGTGACGACGACTTCGGCGGCGGCTTCTCGGGCGGCGGCTTCCGTGGCGGCGACGACCGTCCGCCGCGCGGCGACCGTCCTCCGCGTGAAGATCGTGGCGATCGTCCGCCCCGTCCGCCGCGTGACCGATAGGAGCAACGCACATGGCACAAGTCAAAGTCAACATCGCCAACCTGCCGTCGCGCCGCCCGTTCGGCCGCCGGCGCAAGGTTTGCCCGTTCTCTGGCGCTGACGCACCAGCACTCGACTACAAGGACGTCAAACTCCTCCAGCGCTACATCTCGGAGAAGGGCAAGATCGTTCCTGCCCGCATCACTGCGGTGTCGGCAAAGAAACAGCGCCTCCTGTCGCAAGCGATCAAACGCGCGCGCCACCTGTCGCTGCTTCCTTATCTCGTGAAGTAGGAGGGAACACCCTATGGACGTCATCCTCCTGGAACGCGTGGAAAACCTCGGCGCCATCGGCGACGTGGTCAAGGTGAAGAACGGGTTCGCCCGCAACTTCCTTCTTCCGCAGCACAAGGCTCTCCTCGCCACCGACGCCAACAAGGCCCGGTTCGAGCGTGAGCGCGCGGCCATCGAAGCCCGCAACGAGAAGGCAAAGGCAGCGGCGCAAGGCGAAGGCCAGGCGCTGGACGGTACGACCTACGTGCTGATCCGCCAGGCCGGCGAAACCGGCCAGCTTTACGGCTCGGTCGCCGCTCGCGATATCGCGGACGCGATCAACGCTGCCGGCCACAAGGTCGAGCGCAAGCACGTGGCGATCAACCAGCCGATCAAGACGATCGGCATGCATGACGTGACGATCCGCCTGCACCCGGAAGTCGCCCTCAAGGTTACGCTCAACGTCGCCCGCTCGCCGGACGAAGCTGAACGTCAGGCCAAGGGCGAGAACGTCATCGCGGCTGGCCAGGCTGCCGATCGCGCTGCCGACATCGAAGCCGCTCAGGAAATCGCCGCTGCCGCCCAGGCTGCCGGTTTCGACCGCGGCCCGATCGACGGCTGATCCGGTTCCTTCTGCTCAAACGAAGAAAGGCCCGCTGGAAACAGCGGGCCTTTTGCTTTGGACCGGCCCCGATCGACCGAAAATAAGTCATTTCCTGTTTTTTCTGCCTAATTTCTTGGCGACTCTTCCGACGCCGAGAGCCTCACGCACAACTCATGGGCGCGAATCCGCCCTTGCGCCTAAGCAACGGGCAACGCCGCGATAGTCGGCGAACACCTTTTGAGGGACCCCATGACCATCCTTAAAGCCGGCCGCGCTGCGGTCGCTGGCCTTGCCATCGCCCTGCTGACCGCTCCCGCGGCCTTCGCCGAGACCAACACCGGCGACACGGCCTGGGTTCTGACCGCCACCGCGCTTGTGCTGTTGATGACCCTGCCGGCGCTGGCCCTGTTCTACGGCGGCCTGGTGCAGTCGAAGAACGTGCTCTCCGTGCTGTCGCAGTGCGTCGTCATCGCCTGCCTGATGTCGCTGCTCTGGTTCTTCGTCGGCTACTCCATCGCGTTCGGCGATGGCGGGGCGGGCAACGCTTTCTGGGGCGGCCTCGACAAGGCGTTCCTCAACGGCGTCACGGCGGAGAGCGAGACCGGAACGATCCCCGAATCCGTGTTCTTCATGTTCCAGATGACGTTCGCCATCATCACGCCTGCGCTGATCGTCGGGGCTTATCCCGAGCGCGCCGGGTTCGCCTACGTCCTCATCTTCTCGTCGGCGTGGCTGCTGCTGGTCTACGCGCCGGTGTGCCACTGGGTCTGGGCGTCTGGCGGCTGGCTGTTCGAACAGGGCGTGCGCGACTTCGCGGGCGGCCTCGTCGTTCACGCGACCGCAGGTTCGTCCGCGCTGGTGATCGCGACCGTTGTCGGCAAGCGCAAACACTTCCCTCACGAAATGCGGCCGCCCCACAGCCCAGTGCTGGTGATGATCGGCGCAGCGATGCTGTGGGTCGGCTGGTACGGCTTCAACGCGGGCTCCGCGCTGGGCGCCGGGCAATCCGCCGGCAACGCCATGCTGGTCACCCACCTTTCGGCCTCCGCTGCGGCGCTGACCTGGATGGCGATCGAATGGGTGAAGTTCGGCCGTCCCGGCCTTGTCGGCACGGTCACCGGCCTGATTGCAGGCCTCGCGACGATCACGCCCGCAGCCGGTTCAGTCGGTCCGATGGGCGCCGTGATCATCGGCGTGCTGGCCTCAGTGGTCTGCTTCTATGCGGTCACGCTGATCCGCACGATGCTGAAGATCGACGACAGCCTTGACGTGTTCGCGGTCCACGGCGTCGGCGGCATTCTCGGCACCCTCATCCTGCCGCTGCTCGCCACGCTTGGCCCGCTGGCGCCGGGACTGGGCGAGGCGACAGTCGCGCAGCAGTCATTGGTGCAGCTACAAGGCGTACTCGCCGTTGTGGCGTGGTCGGTGATCGTGACCTTCGTAATCGCAAAGGCCACTGCGTTCCTGGTCAGCGCCCGCGCCAAGCCCGAGGCGGAAGTCGAAGGCCTCGACATGCACGTGCATGGCGAGCGCGCCTGGCACGGCATCGGCGGCTAGATCAGTCGGCTAGAGCCCGCCCGCGCCCCTGGCGCGCGACTGGTTCGGCCGCTTGATCGCCGCCGGCGAGAGCGCCAACACACGCGCATGGCCGACCCAGTCGTCGCGGCGGATGCGGCCACGGAAATGCATCAACTTGCTCTCAACCCAGTCGATCTCCTGCGGCGTCCATTCCGCAACCTGCCAGAAATAGTAGACGCCCAGATCATGCAGGAGCGCGCGCAACATGGGGCCGACGCCATCGATCGCTTCCAGATCGTCGGGCGGTCCGAAGGCAGGCTCCGACAGCAGGTTGGCCTCATCGTTCGCGCGCCGGAAGGCGTTGATGGGGTCGGTGTCGCGCTCGGGCCGCGTCGGCGCCGGTTGCTGCTCCGGCTGGCGTACGACGTGAAGCGGCGGCGCCATGCGCCCGTCCGAACCATCCGCACGCTGCACCAGCGCGTCCGCCCGCGAACGCAGCATATGATGCACGGCGGCAAGGCCATACTCGATCGCCGTCAGCCGGTTCTCCATCGCCACCAGGTCGCGCCGGTTGTCGATCGCGCGCACCGCGCCGATCACCGGCGACATGTCCGGCCCCGGCATGCTGCCTATGGCTTCCTCGATGCCGGCCAGGCGCCGGTCGATCGGCTTCATCGCCTGCGCGTCACGCACATCCTTCTGGAGACCAGCGACCGCCGCATCGAGCGCTGACAGCCGGTTGAACAGCGGCCCCAGATCCTGCGGCGGCTTGTCGAGCGCCACGACAAAGGCTTCGAGATCGGCGAGCGAGGCATGCAGCGGCTGCAGGTTGGGCTGCGGCAGGTTAGCGATCGACGCCTGTACCTCGCCAAGCCGAGTCTGGATCGGCGCGACATCGGGAATGCGGATGTTGGCGACAGCGGCGTGAATCTCGGACAGGCGCTGCTGCAGCGGCGCAAGGTCGGGCGAACGAACCGCACCGATCGCGGTTGAGATCGTTGCGAAACGGCTGGAGATCGCCTCCATGTCAGTGCGACGCGACACCTCGATGCGAGCGCCAAGATCGTTCAGCCGCGGTTCCAGCGCATTGACCGTGAGGCCAAGCGAGGCCAGGCCGGCATGCACCGGTCCAAGATCCACATCCTTCAGCTTCTCGATCGCCGACTCCAGGCGGCCGAGGCGCTCGTCGAGCGCGGGACGGACTTGCGATACGGCAGCGTCGACGTCGGATACACGCGCGAGCACAGGATCGAGCGAGAAGGCCGCGAGGCGCGCTTCCAGAGCATCGATGCGCTGCTGCACTGGCGTCAGGTCCGTCTCCGGCAGGCGGATGTCGGCGACCGTGCGACGAATGCCCTGCAGCGTATCGTCGATCGGCGCGAGGTCTACTTGCTTCTGCCCGGCCAGCGCGGCAAGGACGGTCGCCGCCTGCGTCGCCACGTCATCGCGGGTGGCGAGCTTGGTGAGTTGGCTGGCCTGCTCCAGCAGCCGCTCGCGGCTCTGCGCCAGCAATTCAAAGCGCCGGTTCAGCCACCACCACATCAGTGCGGCGCCAAGTGCTGCAGCGAGCAGCATGAGAATGAAGATCTGGAGAAGCAGGAACCACATGAACTTGTCCGTCAGTTAGGCGGTGAACGCAGCGTGCGGATTTCGATACGGCGATTGCGGGCGCGGCCCTGTTCGGAGCCGTTGGTGGCGACGGGCTCGGCAGCGCCCACGCCTTGCGCCACCAGCCTGTCAGCCGCGACGCCACGCGATATCAGCGCGGTTCGCACGGCCTCGGCGCGGCGAAGGCTCAAACGCGTGTTTGCCGCCGCCCGTCCGACATTGTCGGTATGTCCATCGATGCTCAGCGACCCGCGGCAGTAGCCAGCGGCTGATGCGATCGCGTCGAGCAGCGCATCGCTACCGACCCCGATGGCGGCGCTATTGGTCGCGAATTCGATGCGCGCGCTAGCGAGAATGCTCGCCATGGTCTCGTCGCAGGCCTCCGCCTCGGCGGGCGAAGGCGGCGTTGCAGCGTCGGGATCCGACCCGTCGATCCGCGGCCCCAACGATCCCGGCAGCAGCGGGTCATCGACCCAGGTAAACTGGCTGATCACCCAGGTCGCCGGCGCCGCCTGTCCGAACAGGGTATCGGCCGGCGCAAGCATCACGGCCCGCTCAGCTGCGGCGGCGGCTTCGCGCGAGGGCGGACGTCCTTCCAGCACGACCCACTGCCCCGACACCGACGCGGTCGCCCACGTCGCGCCGGATCGCTGCAATGCGGCGCGCGCCGATGCTTCCGTCGCCGCCTGCACCTCGCCGAAAGCGAATGGCACCAGCGCCACAATCATCAACAACACCAGCCCTAGCAGCGGGACCAGGCCGTAGGGCACAAACGGGTAACGCGTTGCGGCGGCCTCAACAGTCCCAACCTGCCGGCGCGCGGGGAGCCAGTTCGGCCGGGGCCGATCTGACTGGGAGTTGTCTGGCAGGGGCGGTTTGTCCATGAGCCATCCCGAGCAACCCTTCTGGCCGCCTGATCCTTATGCCGCAGTCTGTCCGGAAAGCCGATGGCGGTCTCGCCGGACGCGAATCCCGAGAATTCCTTGCAAATTGGACCGTTTCGGGCCGAAAACGCCGCTTGCGGCCCCACCACCCCTCGCTTATAAGGCGCGCTTCCCGAAAGGACGCGATCGTCGCGGCCTGTGTAGTCAGGGTGTCTGCCGCTCCTCCAACGGAGATCGGCCATCAGGGCGAAACGGAGAGCAAGATGTCCAAACCCGAAATCGTCCTCAATGTCGACGTGCGCGAGCGCACGGGCCGCGGCGGCGCCCGCGAAGTCCGCAACCAGGGGCGCGTGCCGGCCGTGCTTTACGGCGGCGACAAGGCCCCGGTTCCGATCTCGATCGACAAGAAAACCATCAACATCGCCCTCAAGTCGGGCAAGTTTCTCTCGCACACCGTGACGCTGGAATACAAAGGCGAGCGCCAGCTGGTGTTCGCGCAGGACATCCAGTTCCACCCCGTCACCGACGAGCCGACCCACCTCGACCTCTACCGCGTCGAAAAAGGCCAGATCATCCGCGTGGCAGTTCCGGTTCACGTCACCGGCCAGGGCGTCTCGCCCGGCATCAAGCGCGGCGGCGCGATGAACATCGTGCGCCACGAAATCTGGCTCTACGCCCCGGCCGACAACATCCCGGAGCATCTCGAAGCTGACGTCTCGTCGATGGAAATCGGCGATGCGCTCAAGATCTCCGCGATCCCGCTGCCGGAAGGCGTCCGCCCGACCATCGAGGGCCGCGACTTCACCATCATCACCATCGCGGGCCGCAAGGCCAAGGACGACGTGGCCGAGGACAAACCGGCCGCCGACGCCGCCGCGCCTGCCGCCGCCGCGCCTGCCGCTGGCGCCAAGGCTGCCGCTCCGGCTGCTGGCGCTAAGGCCGCTGCTCCGGCCAAGGCTGCGCCGGCCGCGCCGAAGAAGAAGTAGGAATGTAGAGCTGGCGCATCATCCGATGCGCCAGCCCATTCTTCGGGACGGCTCTGATGCTGCTCATCGTGGGCCTTGGAAACCCCAGCGCGAAGTACGCCGGCAATCGCCACAACATCGGCTTCATGGCCGTGGACCGCTTCGCGTCGAAACACGCGTTCGGCCCGTGGCGCACGCGCTTCCAGGGTGAAGTCGCCGAGGGCGCGCTGACCGCTGACAACGGCACGAAGGTGAAGGCGCTGCTGCTGAAGCCGCAGACCTTCATGAACAATTCCGGCCACTCGGTCGGCGAGGCGATGCGCTTCCACAAGATCACGCCGGCCAACACGGTGGTCTTCTATGACGAGATCGACCTCGCCCCCGGCCGCTTCCGCATGAAGACCGGCGGCGGCGCAGCCGGCCACAACGGGATCCGCTCGATCATCGCGCAGGCAAGCCCCGACGTGCGCCGCGCCCGCATGGGCGTTGGCCATCCCGGCGTGAAGGAACTCGTGCACGCCCACGTGCTGTCGGATTTCGCCAAGGCCGACCAGCCATGGCTCGCCGCGCTGATCGACGCCTGCGCCGAAGCGCTGCCCCTGCTGCTTGCCAACAACGACGACAAATACCAGACCGAAGTGATGCGTCTTGCACCCGCGCCGAAGAGCGACCCGCGCAAGCCGCCAGTTGATGACAAGGAACCGAACTGATGGGCTTCAAGGCTGGAATCGTGGGACTGCCGAATGTCGGCAAGTCGACCCTGTTCAACGCCCTGACCCGCACGGCGGCGGCGCAGGCGGCGAACTATCCCTTCTGCACTATTGAACCCAACGTCGGCGACGTGGCGATGCCTGAGCCGCGCCTCGACGTGCTGGCCAAGATCGCGGGCTCGAAGGAGATCATCCCCACTCGGATGAACTTCGTGGACATCGCCGGCCTCGTCAAAGGCGCGAGCAAGGGCGAAGGCCTCGGCAACCAGTTCCTCGCCACCATTCGCGAAGTCGACGCCGTCGCCTATGTCCTGCGCTGCTTCGAGGACGACGACATCACGCACGTCTCCGGCAAGATCGATCCGCTCTCCGACTTCGAAGTCGTCGAGACCGAGCTGATGCTCGCCGACATGGACTCGCTGGAGAAGCGCCGCCTCAACGTCGAGAAGAAAGCCAAGGGCGGCGACAAGGAAGCCATCCAGACGCTCGAGCTCCTGAAGCTAGCGCTGGAACAGCTGAACGCCGGCAAACCCGCGCGCCGCGCCAGGATTTCCGCCGAGGATCAGAAGGCGTGGAAGATGCTCCAGCTCCTCACGTCCAAGCCGGTCTTCTACATCTGCAACGTTGACGAAAACTCCGCCGGAACCGGCAACAAATTCTCCGACGCCGTCGTGGCCCACGCCAAGGCCGAAGGCTCCGCCGCCGTGGTCATCTCCGCCAAGATCGAAAGCGAAACCGCTGTCCTGTCCGACGACGAGCAGAAGGAATTCCTCGAAAGCCTCGGCCTCGAAGAGCCCGGCCTGAACCGCGTTATCCGCGCCGGCTACGAACTGCTTGGCCTGCAGACCTACTTCACCGTCGGCCCCAAGGAAGCGCGCGCCTGGACAATCAGGAAAGGCACGACCGCTCCGCAAGCCGCCGGCGTCATCCACGGCGATTTCGAGAAGGGCTTCATCAAGGCCGAAACGATCGCCTACGACGACTACGTGAAGTTCAAGGGCGAGAGCGGCGCCAAGGAAAACGGCAAGGCCCGTCAGGAAGGCAAGGAGTACATCGTCCAGGACGGCGACGTCATGCACTTCCGGTTCAACGTCTGATCGACGGCGGGAAGCCCGCCCCCGTCCTTCGAGACGCCGCGACGCGTCTCCTCAGGACGAGGGCGTGCTCACCAACCGCGCCTCACTCCCAGTAATAGGGCGCCTTCTTCGCAGTCCCCGGCGCGATCTCGTTCATCGTCAGCGGCTCATACAGCCGCCCGTTCACCATCACCCCGGACACCTTGTCCGAGTTGCGGATGTTCTCCAGCGGGTTCGCATCCAGCACGACGAGATCGGCCAGCTTGCCCGCCTCGATCGTGCCGATGTCCTTCTCGAAGCCAAGCTTGCGCGCCGGCATGGTGGTCGCCGTCTTCAGCGCATCAAGCGGGGAGAAGCCGCCACGCGCGAACGACCACATCTCCCAGTGCGCCGCGAGGCCTTCCTGCTGCCCGTGTGCGCCGATCGAAACGTTGACGCCCCGGTCGAACAACTGCTTCGCCGTCGCGGCCGACTTGCCGTCCACGAAATCCTCTTCCGGCGCCTGTGTTCGCCGAACGCTGTTCGGCTGCAGGATATGCGGCGGCACATGCCGCGACAGGATCGGGTGGCGCCACACATCCGTCCGCGAGCGCCAGTAGGGATCAGCCGCAAGCCCCCCATAGGTGACAACCAGCGTCGGCGTGTAGGCAACCTTGGTCTGCGCGAAGAAGCTGACCACGTCTTCATACAGCGCCATCTGCGGGATGTTGTGCTCCAGCGCGGTGTTGCCGTCGGCAATCAGCGCGATGTCCTGCGCGAACAGCGAGGCGCCCTCGGCCACGACCTGGATGTTTTCCGCAATGCTGGCTGCGACCACCTGCTGGCGCTGGTTACGTCGCGGCTGGTTGTAGTTCTTGATGCCCGCAGCGCCCTGCACCTTCAGCCTGCGCACATGCGCCAGGGCATCATCATAGTCCTTGATGTCGTTCAGCGTCCCACGGCTGCGTGCGCCGTAGACGATCTCGCCGGTCGAAAATGTGCGTGGGCCAACGATCAGCCCAGCGCGCTGCATCTCCTCCGAGACGAACGCTTCGCTGGCCGCATTCGATGGGTCGAACACCGTCGTCACGCCGAGAGCCAGGTGCGCCAGCGCGCTCCAGTTCTGGTTCGGGATGATGTCATCATCGCCCTGCGGGCCATGCGCGTGCGCATCGATCAGGCCGGGGATGATTGTCTTGCCCTTGAGGTCGATCGTCCGGACCCCCAGCGCAACCGGCACGGACGCAGCACGACCCACCCGCGTGATGCGATTGTCGTTGATGACGATCACGCCATCCTCGATCACGCCGCCATTGGCGTCGGCCATGGTCACGATACGCGCGCCCGTCAGCACCAGCGTCCCGGAAGGCTTCGCCGCCGTGACCGGGATCGAAAGATCAGCGCCCGATTCCGGCGGCTTGTAGGAAGCCTTCTCCTCGTCCTTCGTCGGCGCCAGCGGCATCATCGCGTCGAGATTGGCCGAATACAGCGTGGGCCCAAGGCTCCAGTTCAGCTGCCGCCCGCCGTCGGCCCACGACAGATAGGTCGCGCCACCCGCGCTGGCCTTCACCACCGGCATGGCGGATCCACCCTTGCCCGCCCCGATCTCCTGCGGCCCCGCCGCAAGCGGCATCACATAGGCCGCATAGTTGTCGCGGAAGCCGATATGGCGGCCATCCGGCGAGACATCGTACCCCGCCACCATGTCGCCCTTGGCGTGCGTGCGCTCCGTCTCTCCGTTGAGATCAACCGAAACCAGCACGCCTTCCTGCTGCTCCGAACGCGTCAGGAAGATCCGGTCGTTACCGGCGCCGAAATGCGGGAAGCTTCCGTCATCCGTCACCTTGGTGATCACGCCGCCTGCAGTCGCAATGCGATAGACACCCGGATCATCCGACCTCAGGCCAGACAGCAGATAGCCGCCCGATCCGCGCTCGAACACGACCGTCTGTCCGTCCGGGGAGAAGCGCGGACGGCGATAATGTCCAGGCGCAGCCGTCACCACGCGCCCGCCAGAGCCGTTGGCGTTCATCACGCGAATGCGGCCCATCCCGACGTCGGTCCACTCGACATAGACCAGCCGCTGGCCATCACGCGACCATGACGGAAACAGCTCCATCTCCTGCCCACGCGTCTGCGTCAGCCGCGCTGGCGCGCCATTCGGAAGCTGCTTCACATAGAGCTTCCCGAGGCTCTCGAACACAACGCGCTTGCCATCCGGCGAGACCGACACAAAACGCGGCATCTTGGTGCGGAACGTATCCGGCGCCACGTCGATCTTCGGCTGCGGCGGATCGATCACCACGCGCGTGTCGTTCACGCGGAACGGGATCACCTGCGATGCGCCGCTCATGTCGACGCGGCGGATCTTGCCGCCCGCCCAGAACACGATCGACTTGGAGTCCGGCGTCCAGTCCATGTTCGGATAGAGTCCGTTGACCGCCCATGTCTCCTGCAGGTCCTGGTCCAGTGCATCGTAAAGCTTGGTGAGATCGCCCGTCTCCAGGTCCTTCACATAGAGTTTCGACATGTTTCGCTCGCGTCGCACGAACGCCAGCTTCTTCCCATCCGGCGATGGCGCCGGCCGCGTCGCGCCACCCGCGCCCTGCACGGCCGTGCTCACCTTGCCGGTCGCGAACTCGTACTTCTCGATCTCGAACAGGCTGCCGTTGGAATCCTGCGCATACTCGAAGATTGGGCCCGGCGAGACGTTGCGCGTGTAGTAGAAGCTGCCGCCATCCGGCGCATACACCGGTTCGCCAAGTTCCTTCTGCAGCGCCTCGCTCGCCTTCTTCACGGCGACAAAGCCGTCGCCGCCGCCGACGTGATAAATCCAGATCTCGCCCGTGCCGAGCGAGCGCGCCGTGGTGAAGTGCTTCCGTGCCGCGATGAAACGTCCATCCGGGCTCCACGCCGGCTGGTTCAGCAGCCGGAACTCCTCCTTGGTCAGCTGGCGCTTGTCAGATCCATCGACATTCATCAGCCAGATATTGTCGCCGCCGCCACGGTCGCTGGTGAATGCAATGCGCTTGCCGTCCGGCGAGAACTGCGGCTGCATCTCGTAGGGGAGCCCTTCGGCGATCCGCGTCGCTGTCCCGCCGGTGATCGGCATGGTGTAGATGTCGCCCAGCATATCGAACGCGATCGTCCGCCCGTCCGGGCTGACATCGACGTCCATCCAGGTTCCCTCATCGACGTTGATGTTGACCATCCGCGTCGGCAGCGGCGGAGCGGCGACATCCCATTTGGGCTTGTCTTCCTTCATCTCCGCCGGCGGCTGGGGCGCTTCCTGCGCAACCGCTAGCGTCGCAGCCGCGACCACGGCGAACCCGCCAAGCATCAGTCGAAACTTCATGAGACCCCTCCGGCGCTGGCAAGAGCATAGACCTGCCTCGCAGCTACGGGAAAGGGCCTTCGATCTCCCAAAATATAGTCGCACGCGCAAGCCAGCGCCCTACCCAGCGCGCCGGAACATGGCTACACCCGCCCAACCTTCATTACGTGAGCGCTCACCACTTGTCCGACGCTTCGCCCCAGCTGGCGACATCGCCGCCCATTCGCCGGCTCCCGCTCTGGGAGTTCGTGACGATGACGGCGATGTTGATGGCGCTCAACGCTCTGGCGATCGACATCATGCTGCCCGCCCTGCCCGACATGGCGGTGTCGTTCGGCCTCGCACAGGCGCTTGAACATCCGATCCAGTGCCCGGCGGTGCTCGATCCCAACTCCAACGACCAGCAGCTGATCATCGTCTCCTACATGCTCGGCTTCGGCGTCTCGCAGCTGATATATGGGCCGCTGACTGATCGCTTCGGCCGCCGGCGAGTCCTGTTCGTTTCGTTGTTCTTCTACGTTCTCGCAGCCATTCTCTGCATCTACGCCCCAAACTTCGATCTGCTGATTGCGGCCCGCGTCTTCATGGGTGCCAGCGCCGGCGGCAGCCGGGTCATCGCCGTCTCTGCAGCACGCGATCTCTATGTCGGTCGGCAGATGGCCAAGGTCATGTCGCTTGTGATGATCGTTTTCATGGTGGGGCCAATCCTCGCGCCCTTCATGGGTCAGGTCTTGCTGCAGTTCATGACCTGGCACGGCATCTTCTGGGTCCTCGCCGCCTTTGGCGTATTCATGTTCCTGTGGGTGCTGATCCGCCTGCCCGAGACCCTCCCGCCCGAGCGCCGCATCCCGCTCAATCCGCGATCGATGCTGCGCAGCTACTGGCAGGTGATCCGCACGCGGGAGGCGCTGGGCTACACCATCGCATCCGGTTTCCTGTTCGGCGCGCTGATGAGCTACATCTCATCCTCCGAGCAACTGTTCCACAACGTCTACCCCACCGGCGACCAGTTCCCGCTCTGGTTCGCTGGCGCCGCCATCGCGATGACGGCGTCCAACCTGATCAACTCGCGCATCGTCGAGAAGCAGGGCATGCGCAAGATCTCGCACGCCGCCCTCATCGCCTTCGTTATCGTCAGCGCCATCCACGCCGCCTTCGCACTCGCCGGCCCGGTGGACTTCCCGATCTTCTACACGCTGCTGCTGGCCGCCTTCTTCTGCATCGGCTTCCAGGGGCCGAACTACAACGCCATCGCCATGGAACGCCTTGGCGCCTTCGCGGGCTCTGGCGCCGCCCTGATCGGCTTTGCGTCATCCTTCGTGTCGGCATCCATCGGCGGCCTGGTGGCGCGCCAGTTCGACTGCACCATCACGCCGATCTTCGTCGGCCATTTCATCCTAGGCGGCCTCGCCCTGCTGGTTATCTTCATCACCGAGCGCGGCCGCCTGATGCAATCGTCCGCTTCAACAAACTGATCCCTCCTGCGCGGCGGATAGCCAATGATCACCGTCCACCACCTCAACAACTCCCGCTCCCAGCGCGTACTGTGGTTGCTGGAGGAGCTCGGCGCGCTTTACGAGGTGAAGCGCTACCAGCGCGATGCGAAGACCATGCTGGCTCCCCGCGAACTGACGCGCATCCACCCGCTCGGCAAGTCGCCCGTCATTACCGACAATGGAAAGACCATCGCGGAGACCGGCGCCATCATCGAATACATCCTCGAGACCTACGGCGACGGCCGTCTCATACCGAAACCCGGCACGCCCGAACGCCTTCGCTTCACCTATTGGCTGCACTACGCCGAGGGCTCGGCGATGACACCGCTGTTGCTGAAACTGATCTTCACGCAGATCCCGAACAGCGCGCCGGGTCTAATGCGCGGCCTCCTGAGATCGGTGATGTCCAAGGTCCAGGAACGCGTCTCCGATCCGCAGGTCTTGCTGCATATCAACTATTGGGACGAGGAGCTCTCGAAGTCCCAATGGTTCGCCGGGAATGAATTCACCGCCGCCGACATCATGATGAGCTTCCCGCTCGAAGCCGCCGGCAGCCGCGCCGGCGCGCGTTCGCGCCCGATGATCGCGGCCTTCCTCGACCGCATCCACTCCCGCCCCGCCTACATCAACGCACTCAAGAAGGGCGGCCCCTACGACTATGCGAGCTGATGCGTGCCCCCAACCTTCGCAGAACTCCTGATCGCCGCCATCGTGATGGAAATCACGCCTGGTCCCAACATGACATGGCTCGCGTTGCTGGCGGCGCGTGAAGGACGGATCGCAGGGCTGCAAGCCGTCGCAGGCATCGCCACAGGTCTCGCCCTTCTCGCAATCATCGCCGCCACAGGCGCCGCCGCGCTCATTGCGACATGGCCGCTGCTCTACACCGCGCTGCGCTGGGGCGGCGTGCTCTTCCTGCTCTATCTCTCATGGGAGGCGTGGGTCGGCGAGAAGGACACCGGCAAGCCGCCCGAGCCCGGGCGCCACTTCCGCCGCGGCCTCATCGTCAACCTGCTGAACCCGAAGGCCGCCGCCGTCTTTATCGTAATGATCCCCGGCTTCGCCGGACCCGACGCACCCGCCGGCGTCCTCATCACAATGACGCTCACCTATCTCGCCATCGCCACGCTCGCGCACGCGCTCATCGTCGCCTTCGCCGGCAGCTTCGAGAAGGCACTGGCCCACCCGCGCCGCGAAAAACTCGTGCGTCGCATCTTCGCGCTCGCGCTCGCAGGCGTCGCGATATGGCTTCCCTTTGGGACCGCGCGCACATGATCCCTCGCGAACTCATCGCCACGGCAAAAGTCCCCGGCGGCGTCGAACTCCGGCTGGTCCGCCATGGCGATGATCACATCATCATGGTCGACAACAACGAACTCATGAGCAGCCGCGTCGGCGGCTCTGAGGAGGCGCTCGCGACCATGACCTGCGACCGCCTCGGCAAGGGCGCCTCGCCCAACCTGTTGATTGGCGGCTACGGCATGGGCTTCACCCTGCGCGCCGCGCTCGCAATGCTGGGCCCAAACGCAAAGGTCACCGTCGCCGAACTCGTCCCCGAAATCATAGCCTGGGCGCGCGGCCCCATGGCGACGCTCACCGCAGGCTCTCTCGATGACACGCGCGTGCATCTGATCGGCGGCGACGTCGCCACGGTGATCACGACTGCAACCAACCGCTACGACGCCATCCTGCTCGACGTTGACAACGGCCCATCAGGCCTGGTCCGCGCCGCCAATGACGGCCTCTACTCGGTGAAGGGCCTCGGCGCCGCGATGTCCGCGCTGAGGCCCGGCGGCATTCTCGCTATCTGGTCCGCCGCCCCCGACACCGCTTTCAACAAGCGCCTGAAGCACGTGGGCTTCGGCGTAGAAGAGGTCACCGTCCGCGCCCGCAGCAATGGCAAGGGGCCGAGACACACGATCTGGTTCGCAAGCCGCCGTTAGTCCTCGACCTCAGCCGACGGGCTCTCCACACGCCACCCCGCGCCCGCGCCCTGCGCCATCAGATCGCACAGCCACGGCAGCGCCGCACGCAGATTTTCCGCCACACCGAACGGCGCATTTGCGATCACTACGCCCGCCCCGCCCAGCTTGCCCTCGCCGATCGCGCGCACCCACAGATCAGCGACCAGCACCTTCTCCGGCGCCACGCCGCCCTCCTCGATCAACATCGAGGCCAGCTCGCCATCGAATGCCGCCACCTGCTCGAGATCCTTGATCGGACGCCAGAACACATAGACGCCCTGCGGCCAGCGCTTCACGCCCGCACGCGCGGCCTTCAGCATCCAGTCGAAGTCCGCCTTCCGCGCGCCAGCCACAACCTCGAACGGCGGATCGACCAGCACAAGCCCCCGCCGCTCCGGTGGCGGCAGATAGGCCGGCAGCGCATCGAACCCGTCGCGCTGTTCGATCTTCACCCGCCGGTCGCGCCCCATCGCCTCACGCAGCAACTCCGTGCTCGGCCCATGCAGTTCGCACAGGCGCAGCGCATCGTCCGGGCGCGCCATGCGCGAAGCGATCAACGGCGAGCCCGGATAGTGCCGCAGCCCATCCGAATTCATCTGCCGCACCACGCCCAGCCATGGAGCCAATGCAGCCCGCACAGACACCGGCGCACCGTCCACCTCCTCCCACACACGCCCGACGCCATCCTTCCATTCCGGACTGCGCTCGGCCTCATCGCCCTCGAGATCGTAGACCCCGATGCCCGCATGCGTGTCGATGTAACGATAGGCGGCCGGTTTCTGGTTCAGCCGGTCAAGGCACAACGCCAGCGCGACGTGTTTCACCACGTCCGCGAAGTTTCCCGCGTGAAAGGCATGCCGGTAATTCAGGTTACGCTCCTCTGCACGTCCGATGACGCACTTATCATCGCTCTTTCACCGATGAAACTTGCGTGAAGCCGCGGACACCTTAAGTGCATCGCTCAGACCATTTGCAACCCCGGAGCCTTCCTTGCCGCTCTTCCTCTGCCCGAACGACAATTCCCAGATGCAGAAGATCTCGCGGGAAGGCGTGGACATCGATATATGCCCCAGCTGCAAGGGCGTCTGGCTCGACCGCGGCGAACTCGACAAGCTGCTCGTGGCCGAGCGCGAAGAGTCGGAAAAGTCCGTCCAGGCCCACCGCCGCTTCCAGGAAGAGGTGAAAAGCTTCGAGCGGAACCCCGACGACTGGAAGCGCAACCACAAATACGACGACGACCGCAAGCGCTATCGCTATGACGGCGACGACGACGAAGACGACCGGGGTCGCCGTAAACGCCGCGGCGGCTTTGACCTGTTCGATATCTTCGACTGATCAGTCGCCGAAGCCGGGGTCCGTGTGGTCCGGGTTGAAGCCGAGGCGGCCGACAATGGTGTTGAGCCCGCCAAGGCTCGCCGCGCCGCCCGCCATGGCCGCCATCTGCCCGCGATCGTCGGCCGACCCTGGCGGCGCCTTGGCGACGCTGCGCGTGCCGTTCGAGGAAATCCACTCGCCACCTTCGCATCCAACCTTGAACGCGCACTTCGGCATGTACTCCGCAAAGTACTGGGCGAGGTCTTCCTTAGAGCGCGACATGACGGAATCCATGGTACCCGTCCGCGCGGCGAGCTCCCGGCCGGCACACTCCTTTGCCTTCGGGCCATAGCGCGCCTCGCACGGGTCCTTCCCCATCAGGCTGGCGAGCCCGGGCGAAACACCGGGGTCATTCAGGATCGACGGCGGGCCGAGATACACGCGGTCTTCGCCCGCCTTCCTGTCCTTCGGATCTGCCGCCGGCGCGGTCGGTCCCGCAGAACGTGGCGCAGGCGCCTCTGCACTTGCTGATGGCGTCTCCACCGGGCGCGGGGCCCTTGTCCTCGGCGGCGGCGTTGCGCCCGCCATGGGCACAGGCTCGGAGATCTCCAGGACGGGCACGAGCTCCACCGCGAGTACAACCTTCCGGCTCGCATCCGGCAAAGGCGGCAGCGCCGTCGCCATCATCCCGGCCACCGCAGACAGAAGCACCGCATGCACGAGCACGGACGCGCCAGCCGGCGCATGTCTGCGCCAGCCGGACGATTCGAGGACCAGACGTATGCGCCCCTGCCAGTTCATCCGGGGGAGACTATGCCCCCAAATCCCGCATCTGCGGAATCATGAAATCTGGAGACCCCTAGGCGATTTCGGAGTGGGTCGTCACAATCTTGCCCACAAGACCGTAGGCAAGCGCCTGTTCGGCGCTCATCCAGTAATCCCGGTCCGTGTCCTTCTTGATCTGCTCAAGCGCCTGGCCGGTGGCCGCGGCGAATATCTTGTTCAGCCGCTCGCGCATCCGGATAATTTCGCGCGCCTGGATCTCCACGTCGGAGGCCTGGCCGCCAACGCCGCCGCGGGGTTCGTGCAGCAGGAAGCGGGTGTTGGGCAGGCAGAAGCGGTTTTCCTTCTTGCCCGCCGCGTAGATCAGCGCACCGGCCGAGGCGCACCAGCCCGTGCCGAGAATGCGCACAGGCGCGCGCACGAACTTGATCATGTCGTGGATCATGTCGCCCGATTCCACATGACCGCCCGGCGAGGACAGCACCAGCAGGATCGGCTTGTCGCTGACCGCCGAATAGGCCAGCAGCTGCGCGCACACCGACCGCGCGATCTTGTCGTTGATCTCGCCCGTCAGCAGGATCGTCCGCGAATCGAACAGCGCCTTGTCGAGCTGGGACGAGCTGTTCTCTTCCTTTTTCGAATCCGGGCTGTCGTCCTCGTCGTCCTCGTCGAGGTGGAAGAAATTGGGGCGATTCGTCATGGAAACTCCGATGGAACGTGCCCGCCATAGGTGGCGGTCCGGGCGGTCCGGGTCAATGCCCGCGCTACCTCATTGAAACGCCAAGGGTTAATGTCCGGCGAACCACACCAGGTAGCTGACGTTTATCCCTTGGCCCGCGAGCTTCGTGTCGCCCTGCAGTTCCGGCAGGCACACCAGGAAGGCCGCGCCCGCGATCTTTGCGCCCGCTTTCCGCAGGAGCTTTACCGCCGCCATAGCCGTACCGCCGGTCGCGATCAGATCGTCCACCAGCAGCACGCGGTCGCCTGACGCGATGGCGTCTGTATGCATTTCCATGGAGTCGACGCCGTACTCCAGTTCATAGCTTTCGGTTATCACATGATGGGGCAGCTTGCCCTTCTTGCGCAGCGGCACGAACCCCGCCGACAGCTGGTGCGCCACCGCCCCCCCGAGAATGAACCCGCGCGCCTCGATCCCCGCCACCTTGTCGATCTTGGCGCCGGCCCAGGGCTGCACCAGCTCGTCCACCGCCTGCCGGAACGCCCGCGGATCGCCCATCAGCGTGGTCACATCCCGGAACATGATCCCCGGCTTCGGGAAGTCCGGAATGGTGCGGATTGCGTCTTTCAGTTCCATGGGGCGTCCCTGTCTCGCGCAGCGTTAGGTAGATCATCCCCGCTTGTCGGGAAAGTGACGGCGCTATGCCTGATCCGACCTCGGCAACTGCCGCGTCTCCGCCTCAGCCCCGTCCACCCACGCTGCAAAATTCGGCTCGGCCCACATCCGGTCGAGATAGCCCTGCGCCACGTCCGAGCGCGGGATGGCGTAGGTCACGAACCGCGTCACCACTGGCGCATACATTGCGTCGGCAATTGACCACCGCCCGAACAGGAACGGCCCGCCAGACCGCGCGAGCCACTCACGCCACAGCGCATCCACCCGCGCTGCATCAGCCAGCCCATCAGCCGTCATGCGCGACGCATCACTCCGCCGGCGGATGTTCATCGGCGCATCGTTGCGCAGGTTCGGGAAGCCCGAATGCATGATCGCGCTCGCCGCCCGCGCCAGCGCCCGCGCCGTTGCATCCTCAGGCCACAGGCTCGGCTGCTGCTCCGCCGCCCACTCGCAGATCGCGAGACTTTCCGCGATCACCACCCCGCCACCGAGATCAAGCGCCGGCACTTTGGCGTTGGGCGACAACGCCCCGAATGCGGGCTTGCCGCCCATCTCCGGCAGTGCATGCATCATCTCGTCGAACGCGATGCCGCCCACCCGCAGCGCCAGCCACGGCCGCATCGACCACGACGAGTAGTTCTTGTCCCCGATATGCAGCTTCGGCGTCATCGCTCCATCCCTTCACTTGTGCTGCTGCATCCCGAACGCGACCATCAGCGCGATCGCGATGAACACCAAGCCCACGCCGCGCTCGAACCAGCGCCTGATCTGCGGCTGCGCCAGGAACCGCGACATCGCCCCGCCGACATGCGTGTACATCCACTGGATCGCAAGATCGATCACCGTGCCGATGATGCCCAGCGTCAGCATCTGGTTCGCGAGGCTCTGCTGCGGGCTGATGAATTGCGGCAGGAAGGTCAGGAACCAGAAGATCGTCTTCGGATTGCCGAACCCGATCACCAGCCCGTCGAAGAACGCCCCACGGTGCACCGCGATCACCGGCGCCGGCTGAGCCGGATCGATGACCGGCTGCGGCCTGAACGATCGCACCAGCGCGAGAATGCCGATCAGCGCCAGATACCCCGCGCCCGTCCATTTGAGGATGAAGAACAGCAGCTCCGAGGTCGAGATCAGCACCCCGAGCCCCAACAGCGTCAGCGCGAAATACACCACATTGGCGACCTGGATCCCAAGACCCGCCATCATCCCCGCGCGATGCCCGCGCAACGCCGCTTGCGACATGATGAACATGACGTTGGGGCCGGGCGCGAGACTGACCAGCGTGGTCAGCCCGATGAACAACAGCAGGTTGTCGGGCATCTAGGCTCGTCTCTTCCACACCGCGCCCAGTTCACCCCGCACCGAGGTCACGCCGCGTGTCGGATGTGGCGGGACGCATGGGTCTCCGTCAAGCCCGTAACACCCGTCCAGCGACAGCATCCAGCCGCGCCATCAGCGCGGGATCGCGATGCTGCGACCCTGTGATGATCGCGTGGTCAAGGCAGGTATCAATTCCATCGGGGTCGGGGTCACGCGGCCCCTCGGCCATCCGCCCCGCCACGCGCGAGACCAGCGCCGCGGCCCGCTCCGCGTTGCCATGCAGCACCTTCAGCACGTCGGTCACCGACACCGCCGCCACCTCCTCGTGCCAGCAGTCATAGTCCGTTACCATCGCCACCGTGGCGTAGGGAAGTTCCGCCTCGCGCGCCAGCTTCGCCTCGGGCATGTTGGTCATGCCGATCACCGAGCACCCCCAGGACCTGTACAGCTTCGATTCCGCAAGCGAGGAAAACTGCGGCCCCTCCATCGCGAGATAGGTTCCGCCCCGGTGCGTCTTCACACCCACCGCCGCGCTAGCCTTGGCCGCCATGCCCGCCAGTCGAGACGACACCGGATGCGCCATCGACACATGCGCCACGACACCCTCGCCGAAGAAACTCTTCTCGCGCGCGAACGTCCTGTCGATGAACTGGTCCACGATCACGAAATCGCCCGGGGCCATCTCCTCCTTCAGCGACCCACATGCCGACAGCGAGAGAATGTCCGTCACGCCGCAGCGCTTCATCACGTCGATGTTGGCGCGATAGTTCAGCTGCGTCGGCCCCAGCCGATGCCCACGACCATGCCGCGGCAGGAACACGACGCCGACGCCATGCAACGTCCCGCGAAACACCTGATCCGACGGCACGCCCCATGGCGACGTGACCGTCTGCCACCGCCCGCCTTCAATCCCCGGAACCTGATACAGCCCCGAACCGCCAATGATGCCGAGAACCCACTTGCTCATGCCTGATCCTTGCGAACGCCATCCCGCGTCGCCGCATTGATACAACAACGCAATCGGGGCTAGCACGGGAGCCGGCTAGCCGATCATTTCGTTTTCGATTTGATGAGAGGCTGCGAGCCGGGATCCGTCCGCTCAACAGCCCCGAAGAGCGGCGCGGATCCCGGAATACGCTTCGCAGCGTACGAGTGATTTTGGTGCACCGCAGGCGCGTCCTCCGCAATACTCAAAACGGGCGCGAGTTGATTCATTCCTGAAGCGTGGTTTTTTCGTCGCGGGTGTTTGCATCTGCACTGATCGCAGGGCGTCAGGCCTCTGCCGAAATTCCCGTCTCGGCATATCCCATTGCGCACGCAGTCGCGCCGTGGCTGTTCGATATCTGCGCCTGCTCCTTGATCCCGATCTGGCTCCGCCAGCCATCGGCACCCCTGCTCGGATTGCGGACGCGCTCACTTCACGAGGGACCTAGCCTGTAACCAGGTAGCTCTCAGCCCCGCACTGCTTGATGATCTCGGGGACCACGGCTGACAGCTTGTTCTCGAGCTCCGGCGGCAGCTCCGCAATCCGCTCCGCCGTTTCCAGGTCTTCGCCCTGCGCGCCGAGCACGACGATATCGAACAATTCCTTGTCCAGACGCTCGGCCGACGTCTTGGCGAGGCACGCGCACACATCCTCGGCTCCGCCGCCGGCGATGCACTGCGCCTCGATCGTCTTGCGGCCCTGCTCGTTCTGGCTGCATCCCGCGATTGCGACAGCAGCCAGCAGCAAAACCGCAAGCCCCGGAAGCGATGCTGAAGAGCGCCTCATGGCGAGCGTGAACCTGTCTGGAAATCCCGGAAGCCGCTTCTATCCGGCTTCCACCGCACGCTCAACGTCAATCGACTGCGACGCCTAGTTCGACGCAGCACACGCAAGCTGCGCCTCTGCGATCAGGCTCGGCTGGTGCAGGAGGTCGCCCGGCGGCAGCGTCACCATGATCGCATCCGCCTCGTCTTCCTTGCCCTGCGCCTGCAGCAGGAAAGCCCGCTGCACCTCCTCGCTAACCGACCCGTCGGCCACCAGCGCATCGATCTTCGTCGCCCGGCACTCGCACACGTCGGCGGCGTCTCCCCCGGCAACGCAAGCCTTCGTGAACGCCACGTGCGTCTCGCTCGGCGGCAGCGTCGCCTCCCCACAGCCTGCAACCAGAACCACGCCCGCCAGCACCAGCCACTTCATCGATTCATCCTCTTCGCCACTCCCTTAGCACCCCAGCCAATTCCGCAAACCCCACGCGCTGCAAGGCGGCCGGATAGCGCCGCCCCCACCCCGCGGAACGCCGGGTTTGGGGCAAAACGCTTGCTCGCGTTTGAGGGAAACTGAACGCCGAACTCCAACGTTCTCAATCGCTTCCGCCAAGTGTTTGGGGGAAACAGTGGCCCAGAATCGGCGGGGGTGTTTGCGGCCGTGTAATCGGCCGCATGAAGCGTGGAAGCATCCCCTTGTGCTCCTGCGCGCCCTGCCGGCTCTGATCGGCCTCGCGTGGCACTTCTGGCCGTTGATGATCATGGTGATCAGCACGGGCCGCCGCGCCAGGCTCGGCCGCCAGGCCTGGCGCGCCCTCGGCTGGAATGTCCGCGAGGTGAAGCTCGAAATCCTCCCCCCATTTACGAACTGGTTCGACGTCGCCAGACGCTTCGCGTTCTATCGCGCCCAGATGATGGACATGCGCCAAGCCGCGACGCAGTTCACCGAAGGTCTCCGCGACATCTACCGCATCCCCACAAGCGTCGATGCGAACGCGGTGGCCGCGGCCCGTGCGACTGTTCGGAACAAATGACCGGCTGGCGCGCCCAGGCCATGAGGCGGTCCACGGGGGCAGGCCCAGGAACCAGGTGAGCAAAGAGCTGCGCCAGCCGCAGGACCAGTCTAGCAGTCCCGCTGTCTACATGGAGGTGAGCAGCGACCGAAGGGAGCGCCCGTCGAACCACGAGGGCGGGCTCACCTATGCCCGAGGCCCGCCCGGATTCTTCTCAAGAACCGAAAAACTGAATTGTCACCCCAGCGCGCCCGCGCGACTGAGAACGCCCCCGCGCGCTACACGCGCACCGGCGTCTTCGACCTCATCGTCCGCACCACGCCGTCCGCGGATGACATCAGCATCGTGTGCGTCTCCACCACCCCGCGCCCACGCACGGCGCCATCGAGCAGCGTACCCTTGGTCACGCCCGTCGCAGCAAAGACGACGTCGCCCGACACAAGGTCGCCGATCGCATAGCGCCGCCCGGCATCCTTCAGCCCGGCTCGCTGCGCCTGGATCTTCTCGGCCTCGTTGCGAAACACGAACCGCGCCTGCATCTGGCCGCCGACACACCGCAACGCAGCCGCGGCCAGCACGCCCTCCGGCGCCTTGCCCTGCCCGACATACATGTCGATCCCGGTCTCAGGCATCGCTGTGTTGATCACCCCGGCCACATCACCATCCGGAATGAGATTGATCCGCGCACCTGCCTTGCGGAGGTCAGCGATGATCTTTTCGTGGCGCGGCCGGTCCAGCACGCACGCGACGATCTCGCGCACATCGACGCCCTTTGCCTTGGCAAGCCGGATCGCATTCTCGCCCGCATCCGCATCGAGATCGACCACGCCGTTGTCATATCCCGGACCGATGGCGAGCTTCTCCATATACAGGTCCGGCGCCTGCAGCAGCCCGCCCCGCGGCGCGGCCGCAATCACCGCCAGCGCATTCGGCATCGCCTTCGCCGTCAGTGTCGTGCCTTCCAGCGCCTCGAGCGCAACATCAAGTTCAAGCCCGCCGCCGGTGCCGACCATCGCACCGACATTGAGGACGTCGCCATCCACCTCGCCGACAACCACCCGCCCGGAAAAATCGATCGCTGCGAGCGCGTCGCGCATCGCCGCTACGGCCGCCCGCTCCGCGCCGATCTCATCGCCCCGGCCGACCCAGCCCTCCGCCGCCATCGCAGCCGCAATGGTGGCGCCGGCCATCGCATAGCCCAGCGTCGAGCAGGACGTTGTCAGCTTGCCCATGTCGTCTCCTGCCCCGAATCATTGCCAGAGGCATACGCCCGGCGGAGTCGGCGCCCAAGCGGAATTCCCGTTTCCGGGAACGCCGCCTGATGCTGCGCTGCACTCTGAGGCGAGACTTAATTGGCGGTGATCTGCCCGCGAATCTCGCCACCGCGGTTCGCGGCAGTGTGGACATTGACGTAGTATTTGCCGGCCGCCAGCTCATCCGCTTGGGCATCGGTCAGCACTGCCTTGCCGGTGATCGGGCTGGTCGCCGCCGGGAAGGGAATGACCGGACCCGCATTCCCGCCCGGCTCGGCGGGACCATGGATGTGCGCCGCCATCGCCGGCCCTGTCAGGCCTTCATAGGTGACAGTGTAAGCCAGTTCCTTGCTCGCGGGGTCGTAGATGAAAGTGCCAACGCCCTTGCCGCTCGACGTGATGCCGGCGCCCGGCGCCAGCGTCGCCGAATAGCTCGGCAGCTTCGGCGCTTCCGGCATCATCGGCTCGGTCGCGCACGCGCCCAGGAACAGGCCGGACGCAACTACGGAAGCAAGGAACAGTCGTTTCATGCGATGCTCTCCCATACGAAGCCGGATCACCATCCGGCCTTTCTCACGGCAGCCTATACCCCTCACCGATCCACGGCCACCCTCTTGCCGACCGCATCCAGCCAGCCCAACAATCGCCCATGACCCAAACGCTGCGCCCCAATTCGCTCGACGCATTCTGGATGCCCTTCACGCCCAACAAGGCGTTCAAGGCCGACCCGCGCATGGTCGTCCGCGCCGAAGGCATGTTCTATTTCACATCTGATGGCCGGAAGATCCTCGACGGCACCTCCGGCCTCTGGTGCGTCGCCGCCGGGCACAACCAGCCTAAGATCGTCGAAGCCATCCGCAAGGCTGCAGGCGAACTCGACTACGCCGGCAACTTCAACCTCGGCCACCCGCTCGCCTTCGAATTCGCCAACCGCCTCACCGGCCTCACGCCCGATGGCCTCGACCGCATCTTCTTCTCCAACTCGGGATCGGAGAGCGTCGAAAGCGCTCTCAAGATCGCGCTCGCCTACCAGCGCGCGCGCGGCAAGCCGAACAAGTACCGCCTGATCGGCCGCGAGCGCGCCTATCACGGCGTCAATTTCGGCGGCATCTCCGTCGGCGGCATTGGCCGCAACCGCCTCGGCTTCGGCCCGATGGTCGGCGGCGTCGACCACCTGCCGCACACCCACGACATTGCCCGCAACGCCTTCACACGCGGCCAGCCCGAACACGGCGCCGAACTCGCCGACGCACTCGAACGCCTGGTCCTTCTCCACGACGCCTCGACCATCGCCGCCGTCATCGTCGAACCCGTCGCCGGCTCAACCGGCGTTCTCGTCCCGCCCAAAGGCTACCTGCAACGCCTGCGCGAACTCTGTACGAAACACGACATCCTGCTGATCTTCGACGAGGTCATCACCGGTTTCGGCCGCCTCGGCGCGCCGTTCGCCTCACAGTATTTCGACGTTAAGCCAGACCTGATCACGATGGCGAAAGCGATCAATAACGCCACTGTCCCAATGGGCGCAGTCGCCGCATCGCGCGAAGTGCACGACACGCTTCTCGCCAATTCCGAAACGCCGATCGAACTGTTCCACGGCTACACAATGACCGGCCATCCGCTCGCCTGCGCCGCCGGCCTCGCCACGCTCGACGTCTTCAAGGAACAGCGCCTGTTCGAACGCGCCGCCGAACTCGCGCCCTATTGGGAGAATGCGCTGCACTCCCTGCGTGATGCACGCAACGTCATCGATATCCGCAATCTCGGCCTCATCGGCGGCATCGAACTCGAACCGCGCCCCGGCAAGCCCACCGCCCGCGCCCTCGAAGCCTTCCGCGCCTGCTTCGACAAGGGCGTGCTGATCCGCGTCACCGGCGACATCATCGCCCTCTCGCCACCGCTGATCGTAGACAAGGCGCAGATCGACCAGATCGTGGAGACGATCCGCAACGTGCTCGACCGCCTTGAATAACAGAAAACCGGTCAACACATGACGCTCACGGATATCCTTCTCATTGCCGCGCTGCTTGTCTTCGTGCTCGCCTGGTGGGTACGCAAGGCGCCCGCGCGCCGCATCGTGTTGATCGCATCAGCGGTCGCCGCCGTCGTGATCGGCATCGCGGGCTTTCTCGATGATCGCTGGCAAAACGTCGGCGGCGCGATTGTCGGCGCGATGTTCCTGGCCGGCCTCGGCGGCGTTGTGCTGAAGAACCGCTTTACAAAGACAGACCGCACCGGCGGCGTTCCATGGTTCTCCGGCGTCTTCATCACTCTGGGACTTGCGGCGACCACCGCAACGATCCTCATCTTCCCCGTCTGGCCGCTTCCGAAACCGTCAGGTCAGTATGCTGTCGGCGTCCGGCCATTCGAGATCAGCGACGCCAGCCGCAAGGGCGTCTTCAATGCAGAGCCCGACGCGCCACGCCGCCTGCTCGTGCGCGTCTGGTATCCGGCGCAGTCCACGTCAGGCGATCCTGCGCCCTATTTCAACGCCGCCGAGATGACGAGCACGGTTCCTTCGATAGGCAGGCTCGCTGGCGTGCCGTTCTTCTTCAGTTATGTGCGCCACGTGAAGACGAACTCGTTCCAGAATGCGCCCTTGCTTGCAGACGCGATAAACCTGCCCGTCGTCTTCTACAGCCACGGCTACACGTCGTACCTGAATCAGAACACAGCGCTGATGGAAGAACTGGCCAGCCATGGCTATCTCGTCTTCTCGGTGCAGCACACCTACGACTCGGCAGACACCGCTTTTTTGAACGGGGATGTCGCTCCGACGGACCCGAAAATGACGGAGACCATGTCGGAAGAGTCCGGCCGTCCCTCGCAAGTCGATGCCTTTGGCGGCGACACGCTCGACAAACGGATAGAAGCTGCGCTGGCCTTTCAGGAATTCGCGGTCAGGAACGGTTCCCGCATCGCGATCGCCAGCACGAAGCAGTGGGTCGCTGACCGCCTCTTCCTGCACGATACCTTGCAGAACAATCCGCCAAAGGAGATCGCGGACATCGCACAGGCCGGTGATCTCGACCGGGTCGGCGAGGCTGGGATGTCGTTCGGCGGCGCCATCTCGGGAGAGATCTGCATGATCGACAGCCGCTGCGCAGCAGGCGTCAACATGGACGGCGGCAACTTCCCGTTCTCGTCCTTCAACGCAGACATTCCGTCGCCCTTCCTGATGTTCCATTCGGATCCTGCCTACCTATACGAGGCGATGGAGCGACCGCTCCCCGAGGGCGGCGCGCCGCGCAGCTTCAACGAATTCTCGTACGAGCGCATCGCAACTGCTGGATCGCGTCCGGACGTCTACCGCGTTTCGCTGAAGCAAACGCAGCACCTTGGCCTTTCCGACTCCGCCTGGTTCGTCGGCCAGCCGGTGCGCGGCATGCTGTTCGGCGAAGCCTCGGCGGAAAAAATGCTCGGCGCCCAGAACGCCTTCATCCGCGGCTTCTTCGACAAACATCTCAAGGGTGAGGCCAACAACTTTCCGGCGCCGCAACTGGCGGAGTATGAAGGCAGGGTGGCGACCATCCCAAATAGCGACCTGCCGGCCTGGTGGAGCGCGAAGCCGGAAGCGGAACGCGCGGCGCTCGAAGCGAGGATCAATGCGGTGAAGCCACGATACGAGGCGCCGCCCGACCCGGACGCCCCCGCGCCAACGCCTCCACCTACCTGACCGCAAAATCGAAATACGTGTCCGGATAGGGCTCTTGATTGAGCGTGAAGTGCCACCACTCTTCTTTCAATGGCCGGAAGCCCTGTTCGACCATCACGCCCTGCAGCAGCATCCGGTTCGCCCGCGCTTGCGAACTGACGTCCTGGTCACTCGGCCATGAGCGCGTGTCGAACAAGTCGTAAGCGCCGCCCATGTCCAGCTCTGCGCCCGTGCGCACATCTACAAGCGTGACGTCCAGTGTCGATCCGCGCGAATGGCCCGATCGCTCTGCGATATAACCAAGTTCGAACAGGCGCGACTTGTCGACGTTCGGATAGTAGTCCGCCTTGCGCTTCTGGTCGGATGGGTCGCGCGCCCACGCTGCAAAGTCAGCAACGGCGCGGGCAGGCCGATAGCAATCGAACACTTTCAGGCCCAGGCCGAACTCCGAGAGCCTGGCCTGCACACGCGCCACGGCCGCGACAGCTTCAAGGCTAAGAAGACAGACCGGCGCTTCGTAACCAGTGATCGGCCGCCCGATGAAGTTCTCGCTGCCAGCATAGCGCATCTCGACGACGAGGCTCGGGATCGCCTTTCCGGCGTCGGCAGATCCAGAACTGTCCTGCCCGTCAGCCGGCAGGCCAGCGCACGCCGCCAGGGCGCCGGCAAGGAAGCAGACAGAAAGAAGTCGCATGCCCAACTGGATACCTGCCCCTGAATGAAGTCTGACCAAACGCAATGTCATTGGTAGGCGGACCGGCGACTCCCGGCAACGCCGCTCTGGCCAAAGCCTCAACTTCGCCTAGGCTGCTCCGATGACACGATTTCTGAGCGGCGCGATCTCCATCCTTCTCCTCGCATCCGCGTGCGCCGCGGCGCCGCGCGGCCCCATGGCCGAAGTCCGCGTCGTCTTTGATCGCACCGGCATCCGCGGGGCGACAGCATCCGGCCATGCCGATCTTGCCGCCGGTCGCCTGATCACCGCGGATGATCCCGTTCGCATCGCCTCGATCTCCAAGCTGGTCGTGGCAATAAGCGTGATGCGCCTGGTCGAGCAGGGCCTGCTGTCGCTGGACGAGGATGTGTCGGCAAGGCTCGGCTGGACATTGCGCCATCCCGCCTTTCCCGACCGCCCCATCAACCTGCGCCTGCTGCTCTCGCATCGCACCGGCCTTACCGACAATTTGTCTTACGTGCTTCCCCTCGATGCCTCTCTGCAGACCGTGCTCGCCGACCCGGCAGCGTGGGATCCAGACCATGGGCCGGGAGATCGCTTCGCCTACGTCAATTTCAATTTTCCCGTCGTCGCCTCCGTCATGGAGAAGGCCACCGGAGAGCGCTTCGACATGCTGATGCGCCGCCTGGTGCTGGCGCCACTCCGGCTGGACGCCTGTTTCAACTGGGACACCTGCAGCGACGCGGCCGTGGACCGCGGCGTTGTGCTCTATCGCGACGGCGAACCGGTGCATGACGACAATCACGGCGCACGACCCGAATGCTCCGTCACGCCGGCCGCAGACGGATCATGCGACCTCGCGACCTGGCGGGCAGGCGCCAATGGCGCGACCTTCTCGCCGCAGGGCGGGCTGCGCATCTCGGCGAACGGCCTTGCCGTGATCGGTCGCCTGTTGCTGGGGGGCGGCGAAGTCGACGGCGTGCGCCTGCTGTCGCCCGCATCGGTCGATCTTCTGCTGACGCCCGTCTGGACGTTCGACGGCGCCAATGGCCAAACCTTCGAGGCGGATACTGCGGATGCAACATCCGACGGCGTGTTCTGCGCCTACGGCCTCGCAACTCATACGCTGGCTACGCCGGTTTCGGGCTGTCGCGATGACCCGTTCGGAGACGGCGTCCGCCGCGTCGGCCATTCCGGCGACGCCTACGGTCTCAAGTCAGGCTTATGGGTGGATATGGCCGCTGGAACCGGCGTCGCGTTCTTCGCGACGGATGCCCCAGCCGACCCCGGCCGCCGCTCGGCCTTCTATGCGATCGAGGAAAAGCTGGTGGCGGGCCAATAGCCTACGCCCGCGTCTCGATTCTCAGGAGACGCGGCTCGTCGGCGGTGATCTTCAGAGCGGCGATCTTGGCAAGCGCCTTCTCCACCGAAGCGCGCGGGCACGGATGCGTCATGATCGCGACGGGCGCGGCGCCGGTATCGCCCGCAGATTCCTGTATCAGCTTGTCGATCGACACGCCCGCCTCCGCCAGTTCCTCGGTCAGGGCTGCGAACATGCCCGGCTTGTCGGCCAGCTTGGCGCCGATGAAGAACGAGCCCTGATCGGTTGTGCTGTTGGCGGCGGTGATGACCGCCGCAAGCTCACGCGAGGGCTTGCCTAGCGGCGGCGTCGCCGGTCCCTCGAACAGGCGCGCAAGGTCGCCCATGACGGCGGCCGCGGTCGGTCCGGCGCCTGCGCCCGGACCCGTGAAGGTGAGACGGCCCACCGGCTCACCCTCGACCACGACGGCATTCAGCGGACCGTTCACGCTTGCGAGCGGATGGTCGCGTGACACCAATACCGGCGCCACGCGGCAACGCACGCTGCCGCCTGAACGATAGGCCTCGGCCACGAGCTTGATGCGATAGTCGAACTTGTTGGCCAGCGTGATGTCCATGGCCTCTATCTTGTCGATGCCTTCGACCTGCACCTGCGCGAAGTCGGGCTGCGCGCCAAACGCGATGGCGGCCAGGATCAGTACCTTGTGCGCGGCGTCCCCGCCCGACACGTCGAGGAAGGGATCGCTCTCGGCATAGCCAAGCCGCTGCGCTTCGGCGAGCACCGTCTCGTAGGCCGCGCCCGTGCGCAGCATCTCGCTGAGGATGTAGTTGCACGTTCCGTTGAGAATGCCCGACACGCGGCTGACGATCACGCCGGACAGCGAGTTCTTGACCGCCCGCACGATCGGGATCGCGCCGGCGACGGCCGCTTCGAACAGCAGGTGAGCCTCGTGCTTCTCGGCAAGCGCGGCGATCTCCATGCCGTGCTCCGCGATCAGCGCCTTGTTGGCGCTGACCACAGACTTGCCCGAGCGCAGCGCTGCCTCAACCGTCCGCTTGGCCGGACCGTCCGATCCGCCGACAAGTTCGACAACCACATCGATGTCGTCCGCCAGCGCCAGCTCCACCGGATCATCGACCCAGCGGAATTTCGAGATGTCGACGCCACGATTGCGGTTCTTGCTGCGCGCCGAAACGGCCACGACCTCCAGCTTGCCCGGAAGCCGCAGCTCCGCCTGCCGCTCGATCAATTTCAGCAGGCCACCGCCCACCGTGCCAAGGCCGGCGACGCCGAGCCTCAGCGTTTTCCCCGCTCCGCTCATCCCGCAGCCTTCCTTGCCGGCGCAGCCTCGGGCTTCGCCTTGGGTTCTTTCTCGACTTTCGGCTTCACGCCATTCGCTTCCATGAACTTGCGAACATTGCGCGCCGCCTGACGGATGCGCTGTTCATTTTCCACCAGCGCGAGCCGGACATAGTTGTCGCCATGCTCGCCGAAGCCAGCGCCTGGCGCCACGGCGACATGCGCTTCCTTGATCAGCCGCAGCGAGAATTCCAGCGAACCCAACTCCTTGAACGGCTCGGGGATCGGCGCCCACGCGAACATCGATGCCTTGGGCTCCGGTATGTCCCAGCCAGCGCGGCCGAAGCTTTCGACCATCGCGTTGCGGCGCGTGCGGTAGATTTCGCGCTGCTCGTCCACGCAATCCTGCGGCCCGTTCAGCGCGGCGGCGGCCGCGACCTGTACCGGCGTGAAGGCGCCGTAGTCGAGATAGGACTTCACACGCGCCAGCGCCGCGATCAGCTTCTCGTTGCCCGCAGCGAATCCTACACGCCAGCCGGCCATAGCGTACGTCTTCGACATGGACGTGACTTCGACCGCGATGTCCTTGGCGCCATCGACCTGCAGGATCGAAGGCGGCGGGTCGCCATAATAGATTTCCGTGTAGGCTAGGTCGGACAGCACCCAGATCTCGTGCTTCTTCGCGAATTTCACGACCTCCTTGTAGAAATCGAGATCGACCACCTGGGCGGTCGGGTTCGCCGGATAGCAGACCACCATCGCGGTCGGCGACGGGATCGAGTGGCGAACGGCGCGGCCGAGGTTTGAGAGATACTGCTCAGGCGAATGCGCTTCCACAGAGCGGATGCTCGCACCCGCCATGATGAAGCCGAACGAATGCAGCGGATAGGACGGGTTCGGCACGATGATGGTGTCGCCCGGCGCCGCGATCGCCTGGGCAAGGTTGGCGAAGCCTTCCTTCGATCCGAGCGTGACCACCACTTCCTTCGCCGGGTCCAGCTTCACGCCGAAGCGGCGGCCATAATAACCCACCAGCGCCTTGCGCAGTCCCATGATGCCGCGCGATGCCGAGTAGCCGTGCACATCGGGATTAAGCGCGGTCTCGCGCAGCTTCTCAACGATATGCGGCGGCGTCGGCAGGTCGGGGTTGCCCATGCCGAGGTCGATCACGTCAGCCCCGCCTGCGCGCAGCCCGGCCTTGGTGACGTTCACCTGTTCGAACACGTAGGGCGGCAAGCGCCTGATCTTGTGGAAATCCAACATCATGTCGGTTCACCTGTTTCGGGCCCCGCGCCGGAATCACCAGAAGCGAGGCAAATCATTGTCTAAAGCCGGTTGGGACCGGCAGCTATCGGGAAAATTCGACCGCAGGACGTCGGCTATTGATTGCTCGTTCCGTCAGGCGGAACGGCCGTCCCCTCGGCCAGGGCGCGCCACCGCGCCGCCATAGCTCGGATTTCCTCCGGCGTGCGCGTCGATTCCGATGCGGCGGGAATGGCTTCCAGCTGGTCGGCAGACGTCTTCAGGGTATCGGCCTGTCGTTTCCACTCGGCCACGGACCCAGCCACCGGACGAACTTCTGGGATGTCACCAAGTTCGGGGTAGCCTTCACCCTTCACTTCGCCGGCCTTTTCTTCGAACCACTCCGGCGCGATCTGCGAAATGGCCGACTGCTCCATGATGTTCGCGCAGCCCGCGCTCAGCGCCAGGCCGCCCAGTCCTGCAATGATCGCGAGGCGGCGGTACATTCGATCCTTCCGGCGATCCTTCCGGGCGGGTCATGGAGACCCGCGATTGCGCTTGTGTCGGTTACTACCTAGGGAAAGTCATTCGATTTGGCGAGCGGCAGTTTCAGCCGCCGCCGGGCCATGAGATGATTGCCGGGATGAACGAGACCGGGGGAAAACCTCCTGCAGATTCTGAAAAGTCCGGGGAAATCCCGCCAAAGGGCGAGGGTTTTGCGGACGTCAGCTTCGCGCGCCTCGGGCAGAAGATTGCCGATCTCAGCCGTGAACTTTCAGACATAACGCAGCTGGCTGGCGGGGCGGCGGCCCCCCGGAAGCTGGAACTTGAGGCCGCCGCGTCTGCCTTCAAGGCGCTGACAGAATCCTATTCGAAAAAGCCGGAAGCCTTCAACGAAGCCCAGATGGACCTGTTCGGCCGCCACACCCAGGCGATGCAGGAAATGTCCGCCGGCATGCCCTCAATCGACGGCGATGCCGATGCACGCTTCGCCGACCCCGCCTGGCGCGAGAATCCGTTCTTCGACTTCGTGCGCCGCGTGTTTCTGGCTTCCTCCGGCTGGGCCGAGAGCCTCGCCTGGAATGCGCCCGACCTGACCGAGACCGAGCGCCGCCGCGCCGCCTTCTTCATTCGCCAGGCCACGGCCGCGATGGCGCCGTCGAACATGCTGATGGGCAATCCGAAGGCGCTGAAGGCGCTGTTCGAATCCGACGGCCAGTCGATCCAGAAGGGCCTCTCCCAGCTGCAGGATGATTTCAATGCGGGGGGCGGACGGCTGTCGGTTACCCAGTCCGATCCTGACGCCTTCGCGCCGGGCCGTAATCTCGCGGTCACGCCGGGCGAGATTGTGCTCAAGAATCCGCTGATCGAACTGATCCGCTACAAGGCGACGACCAAGACGGTTCACGCCAGCCCGATCCTGATTTTCCCGCCATGGATCAACAAATACTACGTGCTCGACCTGACGCCCGCGAACTCGATGGTGGGCTGGCTGCGGGACCAGGGCTTCACCGTCTACATGGTCTCGTGGCGCTCGGCGGATGACGAGACGAAGGACTTTGGCTGGGACGACTATCTGAAGCTCGGCGGCCGCGCGGCGCTCGACTTCGTTCATGCCAAGCACAAGGCTCCAGTCAATGTCGCCGGCTACTGTGTCGGCGGCGCGCTCGCTTCCATGCTCTCAGCCCGGCTGGCCGACGAGAACGATGCACGCATGGCGTCGCTGACGCTGCTGGCCGCACAGACGGATTTCTCCGAGCCGGGCGACCTCGGCCTGTTCATCGACGACGCCTCGATCGGCGGCATCGAGCAAATGATCGCGGAAGCGGGCGGCATGATGCCCGGCGAGGCGATGCGCGATGCGTTCAACCTGCTGCGCCCGGAAGATCTGATCTGGCGCTATGTCGAGAACCGATACTTGCTCGGACATGAGGCGAAGGCGTTCGATCTTCTCTACTGGAACTCCGACCAGACCAACCTGCCGGGCCCGCTGCACATCGCCAGCCTGCGCCGCCTCTATCTTGAAAACGCGCTGGCGAAGGGCGACTTCGAAGTGGAAGGCGCGAAGGTGAATCTCGGCCGCGTGCCGACGCCGACCTTCATCCATGCTGCGCGCAAGGACCACATCTCGCCCTTCGCCTCGGTCTACAAGGGCGTGAAGCTGTTCAAGGGCGACGTCACCTTCGTGCTCGCCGACAGCGGCCACATCGCCGGCGTGGTGAACCCGCCCGCCGCCAACAAGTACCGCTACTGGGTCAGCGACATCCTCCCGCCCAGCAGCGATGGCTGGATGGCCTACGCGAAAGAGCATCCCGGCTCCTGGTGGCCGCTTTGGGCCGACTGGCTGAAGCAGCGCTCCGGTGATCATGTGGTCCCGCCGCGCGCGCTCAAGAAGAACACACCGGCGCCGGGCGCCTACGTGCTCGAGACGCTGGCCTCGATCCGCGACAAACGGGCCGGTTGAACCCTTTGGAATAATTCCAATCTGACCTTGCACGGATTTTGGAACGGTTCTAATTTCATTCGGCTTGATCCGACCAGTGCGCTCAAAAGGCGCGATCCCAAAGGAGAATTTCATGGCCGATGACACCGGTAAATGCCCCGTCCCCCATGCGCGTGGCAGGCAAAATCGCGACTGGTGGCCAAACCAGGTCAACGTTGGAGCCTTGCACCAGAACACGCCCGACTCGGACCCGATGGATGCCGGTTTCAACTATGCCAAGGAATTCGAGAGCCTCGACCTCGACGCGGTCGTGAAAGACCTCAAGGCGCTGATGACCGACAGCCAGTCCTGGTGGCCCGCTGACTATGGCCACTATGGCCCGTTCTTCATCCGCATGGCCTGGCACGCGGCCGGCACATACCGCACAGGCGATGGCCGTGGCGGTGGTGGTCGCGGGCAGCAACGCTTCGCACCGCTCAATTCCTGGCCCGACAACGGCAACCTCGACAAGGCGCGCCGCCTGCTCTGGCCGATCAAGCAGAAGTATGGCGCGAAGCTGTCATGGGCTGACCTCATGATCCTGACAGGGAATGTCGCCATCGAGTCGATGGGCGGCCCGGTGTTCGGCTTTGGCGGCGGCCGCGCCGACGTCTGGGAGCCCGAGACGCATGTGAACTGGGGCGCGGAAGACGCCTGGCTCGCAGACTCGAAGCACCCCGCGAGCCGTTACTCTGGCGAGCGCGAACTGCACGGCGATCTCGGCGCGGTCCAGATGGGCCTCATCTACGTCAACCCGCAGGGCCCGGACGCCAATCCCGATCCGCTGCTGTCTGCGCGCGATATCCGCGAAACCTTCAAGCGCATGGCCATGAACGACGAGGAGACCGTGGCGCTCGTCGCCGGCGGTCACACCTTCGGCAAGGCCCATGGCGCCGGTCCGGAAAGCCATGTCGGCAAGGAGCCGGAAGGCGCCGAAATCGAGCTTCAGGGCCTCGGCTGGATCAATTCGTTCGAGAGCGGCATGGCGGGTCACACCATCACGTCAGGCATCGAAGGCGCGTGGAAGCCGAACCCCACCAAGTGGGACATGGGCTATCTTGAAACCCTGTTTGGCTACGAGTGGGAGCTGACCAAGTCTCCCGCAGGCGCGCACCAGTGGAAGCCCAAGGGCGACGCTGGCCGCAACGTGGTCGACGCCGCGGATCCGACCAAGATGCACCAGCCGATGATGACCACGGCTGACATGGCGATGCGCATGGACCCGGCCTACGAGAAGATCTCGCGCCGCTTCCTCGCCAATCCGGCGGAATTCGCCGACGCCTTCGCTCGCGCATGGTTCAAGCTGACCCACCGCGACATGGGCCCGAAGTCGCTCTACAAGGGCAAGCTCGTTCCGAAGGAAACGCTGATCTGGCAGGACCCGATCTCGGGCTCTCCTTCAACGATTTCAGTTGCTGACATCGACGCGCTCAAGGGCAAGATTGCCGCGACAGGTCTGTCGGTTCGCGAACTCGCTGAAACCGCGTGGGCCTCGGCCTCAACCTTCCGCGGTTCCGACAAGCGGGGCGGCGCCAACGGCGCGCGCATTCGCCTGGCGCCTCTGAAGAGCTGGGAAGTCAACAAGCCGGCCCAGCTGGCCAACGTCATCGCCGCCCTTGAAGGCGTGCAGAAGGACTTCGGCGCGAGCAAGGTCTCGCTCGCCGACCTTATCGTGCTCGGCGGCGTGGTTGCCATCGAGAAAGCGGCCAAGGGCGCCGGCGTCGAGGTGAAGGTTCCCTTCACGCCGGGCCGCGCCGACGCGACGCAGGACGAGACGGAAGTCGAATCCTTCGCCTGGCTTGAGCCCAAGGCGGACGGCTTCCGCAACTATGTGCGCAAACCGATCATGGCGATCGAGGACCATCTGGTCGATCGCGCCCAACTGCTTGGCGTGACCGGTCCGGAGCTGACCGTGCTGATCGGCGGCCTGCGCGTGCTGCAGGTCGGCGACGACAAGCTCGGCGTGCTGACGAAGACGCCGGGCACGCTGGACAACGCCTGGTTCGTGAACCTGCTCGACATGGGCACGAAGTGGGAAACCGTCGAAGATCGTAACGACAACCTGTTCGCAGGCCGCGACCGCAAGTCAGGCGACGTGAAGTGGCACGCCACCCGCGCCGACCTGGTCTTCGGCTCGCATTCGCAGCTCCGCGCCTTCGCGGAAGTCTACGGCGCGAACGACGCAAAGGAAAAGTTCGTGAAGGACTTCGCGGCGGCGTGGACCAAGGTGATGAACGCCGACCTTTTCGATCTGAAAGCCTAACCGCACACAGACACGCATCCAGATCGGACCTCAAACGTTCTGGATGCTGACTGACCCTTCCTGTGGGAAGCATAGGAGGAACTGCCCCGGGCTTCGCGCCCGGGGCTTTTTTCGTGCCGCCGCAGGGCTTTCGCATGGGGTTTCTGCACGTATGATCTCAAAAGTTACCAGCGGGCATCGTGGAGAGAAACGCATGCGTCGGCGAGACATGATGAAGGGCGCGGGCGCGCTTGGCCTGGTCGGGCTTGCCGGATGCCAGTCTTCGCCGATGGCTGCGCCGGACGCTGCGGGCTTCGCTGATGCAGGCCTTGAGCAGGCCTTCCTCTATGCCTATCCGCTCTACGAGATCGCGCGGACCGGGCAGAACCGCGCAGCGCAGCCGGGCCTCAACCGCATGGGCCATCGCGCCGCGCTCGCCGACGCATCGATGCGCGCGATCACGGCGCCGAACAACGACACGATCTATTCGTCTGCACAGCTCGAGCTTTCAGGCGGACCAATCGAGGTCAACGCGCCGACCGATCTCGCGCGGTACTTCAACATCAGTTTCATGGACGCATTCACAGACAACTTCGCGGCTATCGGCACAGGGCCGACAAAGGGACGAGGCGGACGTTTCTGGATTGCGGGTCCCGACTGGATGGGAGCTGCGCCGGCGGGCGTGACGGTCCTGAGATCGAGCACGAACGATGTCTGGATGCTGGGTCGCATCGTGGTCGAGGGACCGGCAGACCTTCCAGCGGCGAAGGCGTTGCAGGCCCAGATCACGATCAGCGCGACCAGCGACAAGCCCGCGCGCGCATTTGCCGTGAAGACAACAAGCGCGGAGGATGCGGAGAACTTTCTCGCCGTGGTCAACGAGATGCTCTCCCGCTCGCCGGGCGACAAGGGGCATCTGGCGCGGCGCGGTCTGTACATGGATGTCGGCATCAGTGGCGTGGTGCAGGCCAAGCCAACGGCCCAGATGATCGCGGCATGGCAAGGCTATCTGCCCAAGGGCCTCGCCATGTTGCGCGAGACTTTCCAGTTCCGTCACCTGATCTCCGATGGCTGGAGCTATCAGGAGCGCGGCGTCGGCGAGTTCGCAGCGAGCGACAGGGTGCGCGCCGGGATTGCGCTGGGCGGACTGGCGGCGCTGCCCGAGAATGAGGCGATGTATTTCCATTCGCTGTATGAGCCCAACAGCACAGAGCGATTGAGCGGCGCGCACAGGTATGTCTGGCGCGTGCCGCCCGGCGGCGTGCCGGTGGACGCGTTCTGGTCGCTGACCATGTACCAGCCGGAAGACGATGGGCGGTATTTCTTCACTGCCAACCCGATCAACCGCTATTCGATCGGCGATCGCACCGACGGATTGGTGAAGAATGCAGACGGGTCGATCGACATCCTGATACAGCGCGACAAGCCTGACGGCGCGGTGGCCGCGAACTGGTTGCCGTCGCCGGCTGGCCCTCTGCGTCTGGCCTTGCGCGCCTACCTGCCGAAGGCGGACTTGCGCGAACGACGCTGGAAGGTTCCGGCGCTCAAGCGCATCTAGTGCTGGACCACCCGCACGTAGAACGGCGGTCCGGCGCCGTTCTGATCAGGGCGCTGTGTACTTCAAGCCCATGCCTTCGATGACGCCCTTGATATGGGCGGCGGCTTCCGGCGTCGGGCCGGGATAATCGCCGGTGCCGGGCTGGTTGCCGACATAGCCGATCTCGGCCCAGCCTTCGGTTGTGGTGTAGTAGGCGCCGAGGGTGAGCGAGCGGAAGCGGTTGAAGAACTCGGCGGGCTTTTCGAGGCCGGGCCCGATCTTGCCCTTGAAGGCGATCTCATCGAGCAGCGTTTTCTGCGCGGCCGGATCGGCGCTGGCGAAGATGGCGCCGTTGCGGGTGCGGGATTCCTGGTCGAGCCAGGCGAGGCCGTTGATGATCAGCACGCGGTCCTTGTGCTGGTCGGGATAGGGAGCGCTCACCCATTCATTGATGAAGGCGGGGATGCCGAGTTTTGACGGCGCGGTATGGTCGCCTTCTGCCGGCAGGATGATGTCGGCGAGCGTGGAGGCGGCGACCAGTTCAGCCTCTGTCATCGTCAGCGGCCACGGGGCCGTGGTGGTGTTGAAGTCAGGATCCGTGCCGTAGCCCTTTGCCTTGATGGCTTCCATCTCGGCCCAGGTGACGCCCTTGGCGCCGTCGCCGCACGCGGCGAGCTGGCCAGCGGCCATGGCGCCCATTAGCCATTTCAGCGTGACGCGGCGATCGATCATGATCGGGCTTGATGTCATTGCCGCCTCCTACAGCTCGCCTGTGCGCAGGCGCGAGGCGATGTTGTCCGCCGAGCGCATGGCGAGGGCCATGATGGTGATGGTTGGGTTCTTGTGCGCCTTGGAGGCGAAGACGGAGCCGTCTGTCAGGTAGAGATTGTCGACGTCCCAGGTCTTGCCGAACTGGTTGGTGACGCTGTCGCGCGCGTCTGCGCCCATGCGGGCGGTGCCGACCTCGTGGATGATCTCGCCGCCCTTGGAGATGGCTTTTGCAGGTTCGCCGGGCTCGGAGACGAGCGTGCCGCCGAGCTTGTCGATCAGCTCCTTCATCGACGTCTGGAAATGCTTAACCTGTTTCATCTCGTAATCGGACCAGGCGAAGTTGAACTTGAGGACCGGGATGCCGAACTTGTCCTTGGTGTCGGTGTCGATCGAGCAATAGGAGTTGGCGTTCGGGATCATCTCGCCGCGCTGGGTGAAACCGATGCGCGCGCCGTAGCGGCGTTTGACGTCTGCGCGGAGCGATGAGCCGTAGCCGTCGAGGCCAGAGCCCACGCCCATGCCGGGGTCCCCGAATGAGCCGCCGATTTCGACGTGGTAGCCACGGGGCGTGTCGACCTCGCCGTTCTGGATGCGCTTGTAATCCCAGAACGGGATGTACGCGTGCAGGCCCATGGCGCCGTCTTCATTGTAACGCGGGCGGCCTTCAAGTTGTGGGAAGTAGGCTGACATGTTCGAGCCGACGGTATCCATCAGGTTGCGGCCGACCTGCCCGCTGGAATTGGCGAGACCTTCGGAGCGGCCATTCGGCGTCGAGTTGAGGAGGATACGCGCCGTCTCGCCCGTTGAAGCGGCGACGACGACGACGCGCCCCTTGGCTTCCTTGTGGCTACCCGTGGCCTTGTCGATGTAGCGGACGCCGGTCGCCTTGCCGGTCGCATCAAGGAGCACTTCGTAGACCATTGCGCCGGTGGCGATGGTGAGCTTGCCGGTGGCCTTTGCCCACGGGATCAGCGACGTCGTGGTCTGGAAGGCGGCGCCGATGCCGCAGCCGCGACCGCAGGCGGAGGCCCAATAGCACGGCGAGCGTTCGTCGATCTGCTTTGTGAGGATGGCGCGGCGCGCGGCGACGACGGGGATGTTGATCGCATCGCCGCCGGCCTTGAGGAAAGTCTCCCACACGCGGAATTTCGGCGGCGTTTGCAGCACGCCGGGGCCGGAGTTGGGATGGTTCTCGAGGCCGTCGTTGGAGCCGTAGACGCCGACAAGCTTTTCCGTCTTGTCGTACCAGGGGGCGATGTCGTCGTAGGTGACAGGCCAGTCAAAGCCGAGGCCGTCGCGCGTCTTGGGCTTGAAGTCGTACTCGCCCATGCGGAAGGAATTGCGCGCCCAGTGATTGGTGCGCCCGCCCAGCATGCGCGAGCGCCACCACATGAACTCCGACCCTTCGGCCATGGTGTAGGGCTCGCCGGGCATATCCCAGCCGCCATCGACCGTGGCGTCGTAATAGCCGAAGCGCTTGTCCGGCGTGCCGACACCGCGAAGGGGTGCATCCATTGCCATGTTGAGCATGGGCGACTCGCCGGGATCATAGCTCCTGCCCGCCTCCAGCATGAGCACGCTGGCGCCAGCCTTCGTGAGCACCCAGGCGGCCATTGCGCCGCCTGCGCCGGAGCCGACGACGACGGCGTCGTGGGGTTCGTCTGGCGTCATGGTGCGGCTCCCCTGAGCGCGGCCATTTTTGGCCTGCGTTTGGGCCAGACTAGCGTGCGCAGGCGGGATGTCGACTGGCAGGAATGACAGCTGCGACCGGAGGCGCTAGGCTGGGCCGCATGACACACACGCGCACCCTCATCGCCTTCAACACCGCAACCGCCAGCGAGAACAAGATCCACGACGATGCGGTGGCGAGCCGGTTCGGATTCACGGGCGGGCTGGTGCCGGGGGTGGATGTCTTCGCCTATCTCGCGCACGCGCCTATGGCTGCGTGGGGCAAGGACTGGCTGGCGGGTGGCCAGATGCGGGCGCGGTTCACCCGGCCTGTCTATGACGGCGATCTGACGACGGTTGAGTCCGAGGCGGACGGCGTGGACGGGATTGTGATGCGCGTCCAGGCGCGCGGCGAAGCGTGCGCTGCCGGATCGGCGCGGCGGACGGGTGCGCCGGCGCCGGCCCAGTTCCTGGGCGTCGCCGAGATGCCGGCGATGGAGACGCGGCCCAAGGCTTCGTTGGGGAGCCTGAAGGTTGGCGCCACCCTGGGGACGTTGAGGGACATCTATACGCGGGAGGTTGGGCTCGAGCATATCGCAGCGGTGCGGGATGATGCGGCGCTCTATGACGGCGGACGCATCGCAAACGCGGCCTGGCTGTTGCGGCGAGCGAACTATGTGCTGGCCGACAATGTGAAGCTCGGGCCGTGGATACATGTCGAGAGCACGATCGACATGCACTCGTTGCTGATGGACGGGGAAGAGCTGGAGGTGCGCGCTGTCGTGGCAGACAATTCGGACTCGAAGGGCCACCTGATCGTGACGCTGGATGTGCAGATGCTGTCCGGCGCTCGCCACGTGATGAGTTGTCGCCACTGGGCGATCTATGAGCCTCGGCAAGTACGGGAGCGGGCTGGATGATGTGTGGCGAGCCCCGCTCTTGCCGCTCACACTGATGCGCGGCAGCCCGGGGGCTCGCGGCCCAGAGCGCTAGAAAGTCGCGTAGCCCTTGGCGGTGATGTAGCTGCGCAGTTCGGCGATGCGGGTCTCGGGGTTGGGGTGGGTGGACATCCATTCGGTGGGGCGATCAGTGGACGCAGCGCCCATTTTCTCCCACAGGCGCACCGACTGTTTCACGTCGTAGCCGGCGGTGTGCATGTAGTCGACGCCGAGCTTGTCGGCTTCGAGTTCATTGTTGCGGCTGAACGGCAGGAGGATGCCGATGGTGGCGCCGGCGCCGAGGACGCCAATCGCCATCTCCTGCTGGTCGCGCGGGAGACCGCCAAGCGCCGCGCCGCCGAGGGCGACTCCGAGCTGTGTCGCCGATTGCTGGCCAGCGCGGAGCGCGGCGTGGCGGGCGACGACGTGGCCTGCCTCGTGACCCATGACGGCGGCGATCTGGTCGTCATTGTCCACGAAGTCGATCAGGCCCTTGTAGAAGCCGACCTTGCCGCCCGGCAGCACGAAGGCGTTGAGCTCCTTCGAGTCGAACACGACGAATTCCCACGAGGCGTTCTGCACGGGAGCGATACGTGAGATTTTCTGGCCGACCGCCTGGAGGCGCGCGTTGGCGCGGGCATCGCGCGAGATCGGCGTTTCCTTTTTCGTCTGCTCCCATGCTTCCGCGGCGAGCGGGACGAGGTCAGCGTCGGACGGGGCGAGAAACTCGCCCACGCTGGAGCAGGCACCCGTGCTGGCGGCGCCGAGCACCATCGTGCCTGCGATCAGGCGGCGCAACACATCGCGGCGGGGCATTCCGTCGAGCGAGACGATCTGCGGTTTGGCGACGAGATGGTTGTCACACATGGATAGGTCTCCGGTCCCTGGACTCTGCATGCTCAACATAGACCGGGCGACAGGCGAGGCAAAAGCCCCGATGCGCACGCGATTTACTGGGGATTCAGATGACGCCTGCGTAACGGAGCGCGGTGATCTCCGCGGAATCGAGGCCAAGCACCTCTGACAGAACCTCGTCGGTGTGCTGGCCGACAGTGTCGGGCGCGGGACGACGGATGCTCCCGGGCGTTTCTGAAAGCTTTGGCATGACATTGGGCATGGGAATGCGGCCGAGGCTGGCGTGCTGCTCCCAGTGGATGGCGTCACGAGCAATGAATTGCGGATCGTCCACCATGCCGTCGGGGCGATAGATCGGACCGGCGGGGACTCCGGCTTCGGCCATGATGGCATCGACTTCGGAAACGGTGTGCCGGCGTGTCCATTCTCCAATGAGCGTGTCGAGTTCGGTCTGGCGCAGTCCGCGCGCGTGGTGAGTCTTGAAGCAGGGGTCTTCGGCCCATTCCGGTTTGCCGATCACTTCGGCGAAGCGCGCGAAGACCTTGTCCTGATTGGCGCCGATGACGATGTCGCCGTCTTTGCACGGATAAGCGTTCGAGGGAGCGATGCCGGGGAGGATCGAGCCTGAGCGCGTGCGCATGTGGCCGCTGGCGCCGTAGTCGGGCAGCAGGGATTCGGTAACCTGCAGCACGGCTTCATACAGCGCGCTATCGACGACCTGCCCGCGCCCGGTCTGCTTCACCTGATGGAGAGCTGCGAGCGCGCCCATGCAGCCATAGGTGGCGGCGAGCGTGTCGCCGATCGAGAGGCCCATGCGCGCGGGTGCACGATCGGGCTCGCCGACGAGATAGCGCCAGCCGCCCATCGCCTCGCCGACGAGGCCGAAGCCGGCGCGGTCTGCATAGGGTCCGGTCTGGCCGTAACCGCTCACGCGGACGATGATCAGCTTCGGGTTGATTGGGTGGAGCGCGTCGGGCGCCATGCCCCATCTTTCGAGCGTGCCGGGGCGGAAGTTCTCGATGAGGATGTCGGCCTGCGCGATGAGATCGCGGGCGATCTGCTGGCCTTTCGGCACGCGCAGGTTGAGGGCGACGGATCGCTTGTTGCGGGCGATGACGCGCCACCAGGCGGGCCTGGCGCCCTGCCCCCACTGACGCATCGGATCGCCCTCGCCGGGCTGTTCGATCTTGATGACGTCCGCGCCCATGTCGCCCATCAGCTGGCCGCAGAACGGACCGGCGATGAGCGAGCCCATCTCGATGACGCTGAGGCCTTCGAGCGGTCCGCTCATGTCGCGGCTTTCGGGAAGCCGCCCGCGCGGCTGACGAGCCCCGGAAGTTTGCGGCCCATCTTGGTCGAGAGCCATTGCGCCGTATCGATCAGGCCGTTGAGGCTGACCCCGGTTTCGGCGCCGGAGCGATGCAGCATGTACTGCACGTCCTCGCTGGCGACATTGCCGGTGGCATTCGGCGCGAAGGGGCAGCCGCCTATGCCGCCGATGGAGGCGTCGATGGTGGTCACGCCGGCTTCAACGCCGGCCCACACATTGGCGATGGCGGTGTTGCGCGTGTCGTGGAAATGCAGACGGACCGGCAGGCCGGGCGCGGCGGCCTTCACGGCGACCATCAGCGCTTTCACCTGATTGGGCACGCCGGCCCCGATCGTATCTGCGATGGCGATCTCGCGTGGTCCGGCGGCGGCGATCTTTCGCGCGAGGTCGGCGACGCGCGACACGGCGATCTCGCCATCGAAGGGACAACCAAAGGCGACGGAGATGGTGGCCTGCACGGAGCGGCCGTGCTCCTTCGCGAGGCGGATGATCTCGATGGCGTCGTCGGCGGTTTCATCGGCGGTGCGGCCCTGGTTCGCCATGCCGAAGCCGTCGCTGGCGGAGACGACGGCGCCAAGTTCATGCACCTGCGTTTCGAGCGCGCGGAGCGCGCCGCGCTTGTTGAGCACGAGGCCGATATAGGTGACGTCCCTGGCGTCGCGCTTCGGCAGGGCGGCGCACACCGCCTCGGCGTCGGCCATCTGCGGCACGCGGCCGGGATGGACGAAGCTGGCGACCTCGATGCGACGCACGCCGCTGCCCAGCGCGCGCGTGATTAGTTCAACCTTGTCGATGGTCGGGAAGACGCCCGGCTCGTTCTGCAGGCCGTCGCGGGCGGAGACTTCGACGAGTTCGATGCGGTTGGTCATGACGGATAAGTCGTACCAGCGCATGCGGTAGTCAACTGGCTGCGCTATGCCGCTTTCCTGCCTCATGCAGGGCAACAATGCCGAGCGTCATAGTGCGGCAGGTCACCGCGGTGTAGCCGGCGGCCAGGAGTTCGGCGGCCAGCGTTTTCTGGTCAGGGAAATCGCGAACGCCGCGCAGGAGATAGAGAAAGGCGCTGCGATCGCCGCCGCTGGCGATGCGGCCGATGAGGGGCATGCACCAACTCATGTAGGCGAGATAAAGCGTATGGAGGCCGGGGACGGTGATACGCGCCGCCTCGAGGCAGTAGAACCGGCCGCCGGGCCGGAGTACGCGGTAGACTTCGCGCATGACTTTCTGGCGATCACAGATTTTCATGCCGAACGCCATTGAACAGATATCGATCGAGGCGTCTGCGATCTGGTGCAGATTCTCGGCGTCGAGCAGCGCGAAACGGACGGCGTCCAGTCCTTCGAGCTTAGGACGGGCGATCGCCAGCATGCCTTCCGATATGTCCGTCACCCAGAGCTCGCGAGGCGCGCCGCCGCCGCGCAGGAGCCGGACTGGAATGTCGCCTGTGCCCGATGCAAGATCGAGCAGGACGTCGCCGCGATGCTTCGCGATAGCGCTCGCCATGCCGCGCTTCCAGAGCCGGTGGATGCCTATGCTGAAGAGGTCGCACAGGAGATCGTAACGGCCGGCGATGCGGGCGAAAACGTCATCTTGCGCCGGGGCGAACGCGGCTGCGTTGGAGCCTGGCCCGGGCTGCTGCATCAAGTTTGGGTCTTGATGCGGGCGACGGCGCGCTTCCAGGCGGAGAGGCGCTCCTCGCGATCATCGCTCGTCATCTCCGGCGCAAACTTCCGATCCAGTCGCCAGAGCGATGCAGCTTCATCGAGCGACGCGAACTCGCCTGCGCCCACCGCCGCAAGGATGGCGGCGCCGAGGACGGTGGTTTCGACATTCTTCGGGCGGACAACTTCGATGCGGAGGATGTCGGCCATGAATTGCAGGAGCCAGTCGTTGCGGGACATGCCGCCGTCGACGCGCAACGTCTGTGGCGCAACGCCGTCCTTCGCCATGGCTTCGAGGAGTTCTGCAGTCTGGAAGGCGGCGCTTTCGAGGGCGGCTCTCGCAATGTGCGCGATGGTGGTGCCACGCTGGAGGCCGAGGATGGCGCCGCGTGCGTCCGAGTCCCAGTGCGGCGCGCCGAGGCCGGTGAACGCGGGGACGAGGTGGACGCCTGAAGTGTCGTCGATGCTCGCGGCGAGTTCGCCGGCGTGAGCGCCGTCGCGGATGATCTTCAGCTCGTCCCGCAGCCACTGGATGGTGGACCCGGCGGAGAGGATCGAGCCTTCGAGCGCGTAGGTTGTCTTGCCTGCCACGCGATAGGCAATCGTAGCGAGCAGGCGCGAGGTGGAGTGCTTGCGTTTGGCGCCGGTGTTTAGGACCAGGAAAGCGCCGGTGCCGTAGGTCGACTTGACGTCGCCAGCGTTGAAACCAGCCTGCCCTACCAGCGCGGCCTGCTGGTCGCCCGCGACGCCGCGGATGGGTAGCGTGGGGCCGAACAGGTCGGTGGCGCCGAAGTCGTCGGCGCTGTCCTTCACCTCAGGCAGCATGTTGGCGGGCACGTTGAAAAGCTTGCAGAGGTCGTCGTCCCAGCGGCCGGTGCGTATGTCGTAGAGTGCAGTGCGCGAAGCGTTGGTGGCGTCCGTCGCGTGGACCTGGCCGCCGGTGAGCCGCCAGATCAGGAAGCAATCGATCGTGCCCGCGGCGAGTTCGCCGCGCGCTGCGCGCGCGCGCGCGCCGGGGACGGCGTCCAGGATCCAGCTGATTTTCGACGCTGAGAAGTATGGGTCCAGGACAAGGCCTGTACGCTCGTTGACCATTGCTTCGTGGCCTTGCGCGGCGAGTTCCTGCGTGCGCGAGGCGGTGCGGCGATCTTGCCAGACGATGGCGTTGTGGATCGCCTCGCCTGTCTTGCGGTCCCACACGACCACGGTCTCGCGCTGGTTGGTAACGCCGATGGCGGCGATCTTGCGGTCGCCAAGGCGTTCAACGGTTTGTTCGGCCGTGCGGCGCTGGGTTCGCCAGATCGCTTCGGGATCATGTTCGACCCAGCCGGACTGCGGGAAGATCTGGGGGAACTCCTCCTGCGCTGAGGCGATCACCTGTCCGTCGAGGCCGATGGCCATGGCGCGGCTGGAGGTCGTGCCCTGGTCGAGCGCGAGGATCACGCCAGTCATTGCGGCCTCCTCCGCTCGAACTGGATCGCCGATACCGTCTTGTAGACCGAACGGGCGCGGACGGTGAAGTCGAACTTCTTCGCCAGCCTGATGGAGCGGGTGTTGTCGGGGTCGATCAGGGCGACGAGGCATGGCGCGTTGAACACCTCACGCTCCCAGTCGAGCACCGCCTGCAGTGCCTCTGTGGCGTATCCGCGGCCATGGACATCGGGGAGCAGCGCCCAGCCGAGTTCGCGGTCTTCGCCGAAAGGCGGGTCGATGTCGCGCTTGGCGTCCATCAGCCCGATCTCGCCGACCAGCCTCGCCGTCGCCTTCTCCTCGATCACCCAGAAGCCGTGGCCTAGCAGGACCCACGATCCGGCATAACGCTGCACGCGCTGCCAGACTTCCTCACCGGTGTAGGCGCGACCGCCGATGAAGCGCGTAACGATGGGGTCGTTCCACATCGGGAGGACAGCCTCGAAGTCCGTGGCGGTGTGCGCGCGGAGGCGCAGGCGCTCGGTCTCGACGATGGGAGCGCGTTCAAATCCGCTGGAAGTCATGCACCGGCCCGAGATTCAACACCTGCCCGATCGCCTCAAGCGCGGCGCGGCTCTCGTCCAGCAACAACGGATCGGCGAGATCGGCCGGCGCGAGGCGGTCGCGGTAGTGCCGGCGGACGATTGTCTCAAGCGCATCGACGCGCGCCTCGTCGACAACGCCGCGATTGTCGAGTGCTGCGCGTTCATCGTCGGTGAGCACGACGCGAAGGCGGAGGCAGGCCGGGCCGCCGCCATTTCGCATGGACTGGCGCAGGTCGAAATAGTGCGCCTCGCGGATGGGGCCATTGGTGGCGAGCACGCGGTCGACGAAGGCTTTCGCGCGGGGCGTTTCCTCGACCTCGTGCGGGAGGACCAGGGCCATGACGCCGGAGGGCAGCGTGAGGATCTGCGAATTGAAGAGATACGACTTCACGGCTTCCGGAAGCGTGAGTTCGTCCTCAGCGGCTTCGAGCAGAACCGGCTCAAAGCCCTTCGCAGCGCATGTGCGCTTGAGGGTTTCGAGAAAGGCGTCGCGTTGTTCGAAGGCGTTCGCATGGAACAGCAGTGCCGGGCCGTTGGACACGGCCACGACATCATTGTGAAAGGCGCCGCCATCGATCGCGGCTTTCGACTGCTGGGTGAGCAGCGCGCCGCCACCGGTCCACAGGTCATGCTGGGTGGCGACGATGTGGCTGGCTTCCATCGCCTGTCGCGCGCTGAAGCCGCCCTGCCCGTCCTTGGCGAAGGCGGACTTGCCGTAGACAAAGATCTCAAGGCCACGCTCGCCATGCGATGGCGCAAGGCGGCAGTGGTTGGCTGCGCCTTCGTCGCCGAAGGTGTGGAAGGAGACCGCGTCGTGAACAGTGAAGTGTTTCTGGTCTGCGAAGATTGCGCGGAGAACGCGCGAGGTGGTTTCGACTTCGAGCGAGCGGTGAAAGTGGGATGACAGGTTGGCGGGGGTGAAGTGGACCTTGCCATCGCCTGTGTCGGCTGACGGCGAGACGGTCGCGGCGTTGGCGGTCCACATGCAGGACGCGGACGAGACGTTCGCGAGGAGCAGCGGATTGGCGCGCGCGGCGGTTGCGATGACCGTGGCGTCCGTGCCGGTGAAGCCCATCTTGCGAAGGCTGGGGACGTGCGGGCGCTCCTGCGGAGGCAGAGCGCCCTGCACCAATCCCATGCGCAGGAGCGCGCGCATCTTGGAGAGGCCCTGCAAGGCTGCTTCGCGAGGGTTGGAGACTTTTCCCTCGTTGCTGGCGGACGCAAGGTTGCCTTGCGCGAGGCCGCCATAACTGTGGGTCGGGCCGACGAGGCCGTCGAAATTGACTTCTATCGCGCTCATGATCTCAGCCCCACAATGGCTTCATCATCCTTCACGGCCCCGGGCGCGATGAGGCTGGCCATTGGCCATGCGGTGTAGTCGGCCGCGTAGTAGCCTGCCGGGCGGTGGTTGCCAGACTGGCCAACCCCGCCGAATGGGGCCGCGCCTGATGCGCCTGTGGTCTGGCGGTTCCAGTTGAGGACGCCGGCGCGGACTTCCGCCTCGAAGCGGCTGAAAAGATCGGCGCTGTCCGAGATGAGGCCGGCGGCGAGGCCGAAGCGGGTGTTGTTGGCTTCGTCAAGCGCTGCTTCGAAGTCGGTGACGCGGATGACCTGCAGCAGTGGGCCAAAGGTTTCTTCGTCGCGGCGTTCGGGCAGCGCGGTGACGTCGATCAGGCCTGGCGAGAGATAGGCGGGGCCGAGGGCAAGCTGCCTCGAATCGCGGATGGCGACGCCGCCGTTGCGGAGCCATTCGGTTTGCGTGGCGAGGACCTGGCTTGCTGCGTGCGCCGAGATCAGGGGGCCGATGAAGGGCTGCGGCTGGGCGTCAGGCTTGTCGACAGTGAGGCGGTCGATCAGCGAGGTGAGCGCGTCGAGGACTGCGTTGCCCTCCTCACCAGCCTTCAGGATCAGGCGGCGGGAGCATGTGCAGCGCTGGCCCGACGTGATGTAGGCGGATTTGACGATCAGCTTCGCGGTGGACTGCAGGTCGGCTGCGTCCCACACCACCAGCGGATTGTTGCCGCCGAGTTCGAGCGCGACGATCTTCTCGAGTTTGCCGCCAAGCGCGCGGTGGATCGCCCTGCCCGCCGGCACGCCGCCGGTGAAGAGGATGCCGTGGACGTTGTCATTCGCGACGAGTTGCTCGGCAGGCGCGCGGGCGCCGTGCACGAGATTGACGACGCCGGGCGGGATGCCGGCCTCTTCCCACAGACGGAGCGCAAATTCGGCGACTTCGGGCGTTTGCTCGGAAGGCTTGAAGATCACGGTGTTGCCGGCGATCAGCGCAGGCATGATGTGGCCGTTCGGCAGGTGCCCAGGAAAGTTGAACGGTCCGAGCACAGCCATCACGCCATGCGGGTGATGGCTGATGCGCGCGACGAAGGCGCCGGCGGGGGCTTCCTTCGTCGGCGTGCGTTCTTCGTAAGCCTTCACGGAGAGTTCGGCCTTGCCGACCATGGCTGCGGCTTCGGTGGCGGCGTCCCACAACGGCTTTCCGGTGGCGCGCGAGATGACGGCGGCCATGTCAGCCTTGCGCGCGTCGACCAGTTTCGCAAAGGCGCGGACGATAGCGATGCGCTCCGCTATGGGGCGGCGACGCCAGGCGGGGAGTGCGGCATTGGCCGCTGCAACGGCGCTGTTGACGTCCTCGTGGCTGGCTTCGTTGCCGCCCCAGGACGTCGAACCGTCAGCGGGCGAAATCGACGTGAAGGAGGCGCCGCCGCCCATCTGCCAGAGGCCACCAATAAAGCATTCGCCGGTGAAGCTCGGGAGACTCATGCGCGCGAGCCTTTCAGGCGGTAGACCAGCACATCGTCGACGTCGCCCGCCCCGATGCGGCGGAGGACTTCGGCAGGATCGTCCTCGCGGGCAAACTGCGTGACGGAGAACTGGCTGAGGCTGGGGTTAGCGATCAAGCCGACGTTGGGCCGCGAGCCGGACGTGAACTCGGAGCCTTTCATGCGCCGCGCTTCGCGGACAGTATCGAGATGATCGATGAAGGCCTCGACCGTGGGGCCCGCGTCGAAGATGTCGACCACGTCGTTGTAGCGGAAGCCCTGCGATTTCAGCATCGCAAGCGCGGGTTCCGCGTCCGGGTGCGGGCGCGCAATGACGTTGCGGGCTGCATCGGGCAACAGCGAGACATAGATCGGATAGCGCGGCATCAGGTCGGCGATGAAGCGGTGGTCGCGGGCGCTGAGCGTGTCGGCCTTGCGGTACTCCATGTGGAAGAATTTCGAGCCGACCGCGTCCCAGAACGGGGACGTGCCCGCTTCATCCGTGAAGCCGCGGATTTCCGCCATCGCCTTGGGACCGAAGCGGATCGGATCGGCTGCGATGAGCATCAGACGCGCAAAGGACAGCAACCGGCCACGGCCGCCGCCACGCGCCTTGCGCTCGATGAACAGCGTGCCGAGTTCGCTGTCGCCGTGGTAGTCGTTCACGAGAAATAGCAGGTCGAGTTCGACCTTGACGCCGAGCTCCGGCGAGACCTTGGCGTCGCGCGAGATGCGGTAGGAATAGAATGGCCGCTCGACGCCGAGATTGGTGAAGATGCTCGCCGTGCCGAGGAGCTCGCCGTCCTCCTCCATCACAAGGAAGTAGCATTCGTTGTGCGGGGCAATCGAGGGACGGCCAAAGGCAGTGAGCGAGCGTTCGATGCGCGCGGCCATGGCGTCGCGAGAGGACGGCATGGTGAGCATGCCCAGATCGACACGCGCGATCATCGCCGCGAGATTCTCGAGGTCGTTGCGGTTGGCCGGGCGAACGATCGCTTTACTCATGGCGCTGGCTTAGCTCCCGGCGGCGAACTGCGCCAGAGTCTCCTGCCCGAAGACTTCCACCGCGGCGCGAAGATCCTGCGGGCTGACGCCGCGGCCTGTGGCGCGAACATAAAAGCGATCCTCGACGAGGCGGCCATAGCTGCCCGATTGGGCGGCCTCGTTCCAGTCCTCGACGATGATGGCGTCTCCGGCGCGCCGACGGCGGGAGTAACCGTCGGCGGTCTCGCGGTCGAATTCCGATGTCGAGACGCCGCCGAAACCGATCACCTGCGCGATCGAGGGCGAGTAGACGATCTGGAGCGAGAGGCTAGTGGCGCCGCCGCGGTACTCGGCTTCGAGGCGAACGGTGCGCTGGCCCGGCTGGCCTGTACGCTCGACGCCGGCGGCGACGCGGTCGAGGCCGGCAAGCTGCGCGGGGGCTGCGCCGCGCAGGTCGCCATTGCTCACCTGCCCGCCGCCACCCGGACGGAGCACGCCGGCGGAATCGGGCGGCGCTGCGTCAGGGCCGCGGAGCACGGGCGCGTCGGACTCTTCAAGGAATTGCAGGCGAGGGAATTGCGGGAAGGGATTGCCCGTGGGGCCGGCGACGAGCATCGCCGCCATGCCGACGACCAGCGCCACGCCGATCGCGGCGAAGATCGCGACGATGGAGTAGTTCACCGCCGACTTCGGCGGCGGGTGCATAACGCGGGGGACGCCGAGAAACAGCAGGTAGAGGCTGTAGCTGGCGCCAAGTAGCGCAAAGACCTGCAGCGCGGGCCAGGCTGCGAGCACGCCGGCCACCATGGCGGCGGTTATCGAATAGGCCGAAACCTTGAAGGCCTGCCGATAGCTGCGCTCCGCCCCGAAGCGTGGGGCGAGCCAGTTGATGATGTGCCCGAATATGAACACAGCTGCGATGGTGAGGACGAAGAACAAGACTGCGGAAAGAACAACGCCAACGACTGGCGCGCGATACCAGTCGCCGCCCGCCTGCACGCCGACGACATACAGGGCGATAAAGATCGCGCCGGTGGGGATCGCGGCCAGCGGGGCTACGTAGCGAAGCGTCAGGCGGCGCGGGTCGGCCTCCTCGCGGTCGATCTGCTCCCAGGCGGGTCCCGGCGTGAGGAGCAGGGTCTTCACCCGTGCGATCAACGCGAGCATGCGGGGGCCTTCAGGGTCATTTCGCCACCCTAGCCGGGTGCGCGGCCGTTTCAAATGCTTGCCGTTACGCGGAATTTTGCGCAAAGCGACAATCCGGCCCACTGGCAAGTCGCGAGCGACATGTATATGGAAGCTGGAAACTTGCGAGTTTCTCCTCCGGACGGAGCCTCTGCATGGACGCGGCCGCGACCCATGACCTTCCCTCAACCCACGAACCCGCCCGGCGCGAGCCGACGGCGGACGAGAAACGGCTGACCTTCTGGGCGCTTATGATCGTGTTCCTGTTGAGCGCGCTGGACCAGACCATCGTGTCCACCGCGATGCCGACGATCATCCAGCAACTCAACGGGCTGGAGCTCTATGCGTGGGTCACGACGAGCTACCTGCTCACCTCGACGGTGATGGTGCCGATCTGGGGGAAGCTGGGCGATCTCTATGGCCGAAAGCTGATTCTGCTGATCGGCATCGCGATCTTCATCGGGGGTTCGGCGCTGTGCGGACTTGCGGGGGAGTTTGGGGACCTGCCGCTGCTCGGCGATGGGATGATGCAGCTGATCATCTTCCGTGGCATTCAGGGCATTGGCGGCGGCGCGCTGTTCACCACCGCCTTCGCAACCATCGGCGACCTCTTCCCGCCGCGTGAGCGCGGAAAGTATGCCGGCATGTTCGGAGCCGTGTTTGGGCTTGCCAGCGTGGTGGGGCCGATCGTCGGCGGATACTTCACGGACAACGGTACGACGACGATTGCAGGCATGGAGATCGCGGGCTGGCGGTGGTGCTTCTACATCAACCTGCCGACGTCGCTGATCGCGCTGGCGATGATCTGGTACAAGATGCCGAACCTCGGCCACACGGGCGGCGGCAAGATCGACTGGTTTGGCGGCTTGTTCGTGGTGATTTCGATCGGCGCGCTTATGCTGGCGCTGACGATGGGGAATGAGAGCGGCTGGCTGCACCCCGATGTGCTGACCCTGTTCGCGATGTCGATCGCGACGGGAGCGGTATTCATCTGGATCGAGAGCAAGGTTCCCGAGCCCATCCTGCCGTTGGCGCTGTTCAAGATACGCGCCTTCTCGACGACGACGATCGCATCGTTCGTGATCGCCATGGCCTTCATGGGAACGGTCATCTACATGCCGCTCTACCTGCAACTGGGGCTGGGATTCCAGGCAACCAACAGCGGGCTCCTTCTTCTGCCATTGATGGCGGGGCTGATCATCGCGGCGACGCTGTCGGGCCGCTATGTGACCAAGACCGGCAAGTACAAGGGCATGATGATCGGCGGCGCCGTGCTGCAGTTTATCGGCATCCTGCTGATGTCGCAGCTTGGACCGGACGCACAGGAATGGGACGTGATCTGGCGGCTGTTCGTGCTCGGCGTGGGGCTTGGTCCCTCGCAGAGCCTCTTCAACATGGTCTCGCAGAGCGCAGCACCCATGCGGCAGATCGGCGTGGCGACATCGACCACCATGTTCCTGCGCCAGTGCGGCGGCATGATTGGCGTGTCCATCTTCGGCGCTCTCCTGCTGGCGCACATTTCGGACTCCATCGGCAAGCTCATGCCTGGCGCGAAGGTCGATCTCGGCGACATGCAGCGCATGGCGCTGATGGCATCCGAGACCGGCGCGCCCGTGCCGGCGGGTATGCAGGATTTCATCGCCAAGGCCATCTCGGATGCGATGAGCTACATCTTCATGGGCAGCCTGCTCATCGTGGCGGTGGCGTTCGTGGCGATCCTGTTCATCCCGACGATCACATTGCGCGGACGCGGTCCGGGAGCGGCGGAAGCGGCTGCCGACCTGTCCCCGACGGTTGCGCCAACCGACGCCGCCGGCGCGAAGGCCGTGGGCCGGGGCGAAGCAGTCTAGCGGTTGACGCGATAGAGGCTGAGCGAGGATGCGCCGAGATCCACGGGCGTGAGCCACTCGGGATGCTCGCCGCGCCCTAGCATAGCGGAGAGTGTTTCTTCCGCGGGGATGCCATCCGCCCCCCGGATGGCATAGAAGGCCGTTTCCGGCGCGGCTGCGCATACCAACACATAATCAGCAACTGACGCCTGCACGATTGCGCGGGCGCGCTCAGGCGCCGACCGTAGCGCGTTGATCGCGGTCATCGTGCCCGTGGCGTTGCGGTGATAGGGGCCGGACAGGACGCTGTGGTCTGTCCACACCAGCACGCCCGCGCCAAGCGCAAACTGATTCAACATCACGCCGGCCGGAGCGGACGCGAGCGAACGGAATGCCACAGGCGTGGTGCAGGCCTTCGAACCGGCCACGCGGGAATCATAGTTCTGAAGAACGGACCGATCGGTGATGCGCGCTTGTAGCGCCTCGCCTGCACCGGCCCAGGCAGCAGCGGCTGATCCTGCGGCGATGCCGGCAAAGGCCATCGCGCGCAGGGCCGATGCCTTCATGCGGTACTCCCGGCGCGCAATGGCGACGGCCCAGGCGCCGAAGGGTATGGCGAACGTCGTCGCGAAGATCGTGCCGCGGATCTGCCATGCAAGAACGACCCAGCCCATCAGCAGAAAGCCCAGCACGATCCAGCCCGCAGGCTGGCGCCAGTGGCGATGCAGATAGACGACAGCTGCGAGGAGGCCGGCGAAGGCGGCGCCCGCGATGGACAGCAGCATACCCGGATCGTCAGCGAAGAGCGCGCCGAGCGAGCGCGTTTCCGATATCTGCGCCATCCAGAGCGTGTTCATGTCCGCGCCGAGTGCAGAGTAACCACCGCCAAGGCATTGCGGGAACAGCATCACCAGCGCGATGCCGCCAACACCGGCGAACACCGAAGCTGCGCCGAGGCGACGCCACAGGGTGCTGATGGCCCCCGCCGGGATGAGGGTCAGCGCAAAGGCAATGCCGCCGGCAATCAGGCCAAGACCGAGGAATGGCGCGCCCATCGCGTCGCAGACCTGCGCGCCCCACCCGGCAAGCGGCACAAGGGCAAGAAAGGAGATGAGCGACGCTGCAGAAAGACCGATCCCGATGCGCGCGAAGCCGGCGCCGTAGGTCTGAGGTTGAAGCAGCCAGAGCAGGCCGGCGATAAGGAGGCCGGCCACCACGAACGGCACAGCCTCTGCCGCTGTCGCCATCGCGACGCCCAACGCTGCGCCGACCCAGAAGCCAGCGCGCGGTTTGCCCCGCATGCGGATCAGGCCCCATGCCGAAGCGAGCACGAGCACGAGAATAACGTTGTGATGATCGAACGCGCCCGGCGCGAATTTTTCGGTGGCGGGAAAAGCGAGGGCAGCGATAATTGCCGCGACCCACTGCGCGTCGCGCTTCAAACCATCCGCCGCGCCGAGTTCGCCGCCGATGCGAACCGCGAAGAACATGAAGGCGCCGAGCAGGCCAAGCGGCCAGACGAACGCCATCGTGATTTCGGCATTCGCCTGCCCGACGACAGCGGCGAGAAGCGCGATCGGCGCCGCGAGCACCGCATCGATCCATTGCGCCCAGTGCATGGTCGTCCCGTCGGGCGGATTGAGACGGTGTTGCACGTTGTCGAACCAGTCCTGCCCCAAGAGCATGTCGCGAATGCGCACGAGGCGCATGGCATTGTCCGGCTCGGCGAAATCCTGATTGATCGCGGCCATGCCGGCGCCAACCGTGAGCAGCACGGCGGCCAGCGCCCAGCCGACAAGCCAGGCTGCGTTGCTGTCATTATCGCGCTGAAGCTTCATGCCGCCCGCCGGTCGCCGAAATCCAAGTCAACCTAGCAAGGCCAGCTTAAGTATTTGCAAAACGGCGGTTTTGGGTGGTTCTGGACCTCCGCCGCAGTCCCGTCACCTTTGCCGCAATCAAACAGAACGGCCGCCATACGGCGAACGCCGCCCGATTTCACAACTGCACTCAAGCGGGGACACGAACCCGCGAGTCGGCCGCCTGAACCACCGGATCCCCGGAAAGGCGTGCGGCCTGGAGGGAAACATGAGCATCCGTAACGTCGCGCGTTTCAGCATTCTGTCGGCCATCGCGCTGGCAGGGGCGGGCGCTGCGAACGCAGATGTATTTCTCAAGGTCACCTCGCTTCAGGGCGGCGCCGTGCAACGCGGATTCGAGGGCCAAATCGAACTGGGCGGCGCCACGATGAGCGTGTCGAATTGGACCGCGCCTGATCCGACCGGCCTCGGCGACACCGTGCGTACGACCTCGGTATCCCCAATCTTCATCACGAAGTCGCCGGACCGCGCCTCGCCCAAGCTGACATCCTACGCCGTCGAAGGCATGCCGCTCGGCCGTATCGAGATCACGTTCACGGACGACAACACGCAAGCCGTGACGTCGCGCTGGATCCTCGACGGCGCAGAGGTACGCAGCATCAATATCAGCCCCGACCCAATGAACGGGAACAAGCCGGTGGAGATGGTGGAGATCGGCTACGCGACGATGACCTACCAGTATTTCGACCCGGCGAACAAAACTGGCCGCCCGGCCGAAGAGGTTAAGTTTGCAGTGCCGGAAGAACAACTCTTTCCCTATGACGCGGGCTGCCACTGATCATCAGTAAACTCCAAAACGGCCGGCGCGCTCCGACACGCGCCGGCCGATTCATTTGGACCTAACCTATCCCTGCTAGAACCGCGGCCGTTGCGGGAGGATTACGTCCGATGGCCAAGGCCGCGTTCCACAAGAACCAGAAAGTGTTCGTGAAGCCCGTCGGCACATGGGCGGTCGTCGAGCAGGTTCTGCCGCAGTGGGTCAAGGGCCTCGATGAACCGCTCAAGGTTCACTACGATGTCGGCCTCGGCCGCGAATTTTCCGCCAGCGAACTGGTCGCCGATAAGTCCGGCGCGCCGGTCGATGACGTTGCGATGCTCGACAACTGGCGGATCAACCGCGCGCGCAATCGCTGGAATGACACCGAGGACACCACCGGCCACCCCTATCCCGGCACCTTCCCGGTTGTGACGACCGATGAGAAGAACTGGGGCGGCTGGCGCGTCCCCAGCGCGGAATACGACCGCGACCCAGAGCGCATCGAGTTTCAGGCGCGGATCATCCAGTCATCGCCGCAGCTGATGCAGATCGCCCAGGCTCTGGCCAAGTTCGGTCACCACTTCTCGGACGACATGCCGGCCGAACTGCTCGACCTTTCCAAGAAGGCGACGATGCTCCTGCGCCGGGTCCATGATCGTGCGGGCGACCTGTCCGCGCCAGCCCAGGCGGCGGAATAGCCCAGCCTGCCAAGGTGCAGAAAGCAAGGCGGCGCCCTTTATCTTGGGCGCAAACCCTGTAGGCATTCTCGGGCCGCAGCTTCCGTGCGGTGAACACCGGGCAGCCCGATCATGCGCACCGAAACGCCGCCCCCCGTGAGGCTTGCGGATTACCAACCCTTCCCGTTCAGGATCGACAGCGTGCGGATGCTGTTCCGCCTCCACCCTTCCGACACGCGGGTGGTTACGGAACTTGCAATCATGCGGACCGGCGCGAAGGATGCACCGCTGCGCCTGGACGGCGAGAAGCTGGCGCTGCGGTCGATCAGGCTGAACGGCTTGGCCCTTGGCGTCGACGACTACACGGCCGACGAGGAAAGCCTCACCGTATTCCGGCCTGGCGATGCTTTCAGGCTCGAAATCGAAACCAGCATTTCGCCGGAGACCAACACTGAGCTGTCAGGCCTCTATGTCTCCAGCGGTCGCTTCTGCACGCAGTGCGAGGCGGAAGGCTTTCGCCGCATCACCTATTATCCGGACCGGCCAGACGTGCTTGCACCGTTCTTCGTGCGCATCGAAGCGGACAAGACGAAGTATCCCTACCTGCTCTCCAACGGCAATCCGACGGCCAAGGGCGATCTCGATGACGGCCGGCACTTTGCCGAGTGGACCGATCCGCATCCCAAGCCCTCCTACCTCTTCGCACTGGTGGGCGGCGCGTTCGATGTGCTGAGCGATGATTTCACCACGATGTCGGGGCGGCCGGTGAAGCTGTCGATCTTCGTCGAGACTGGCGATGCGCCCCGCGCGGCCTACGCCATGCGCTCGCTGAAGGAATCGATGAAGTGGGACGAGGAGGTATTCGGCCGCGAATATGACCTTGACGTGTTCCAGATCGTCGCCGTGCGCGATTTCAACTTCGGCGCGATGGAGAATAAGGGCCTCAACATCTTCAATTCGTCCTACGTGCTGGCCGACGGCAAGACAGCGACGGATGCCGACTTCGAAGCCATCGAAAGCATCGTGGCGCACGAGTACTTCCACAACTGGACCGGCAACAGGATCACCTGCCGCGACTGGTTCCAGCTGTGCCTGAAGGAAGGTCTCACGGTCTATCGCGACCAGGAGTTCACCAAGGCGATGCGCTCGCCGGCCGTGGCGCGGATCAAGGAAGTGATCCGCCTGCGCACGCGACAATTCCCGGAAGACGCAGGCCCCCTCGCACACTCTGTTCGGCCGGACCAGTACGGGCGGATCGACAATCTCTACACGGCCACCGTCTACGAGAAGGGCGCTGAACTCATCCGCATGCTGCGCCTGATGATCGGCGACGCCGCATTCTTCGCGGGCATGACCCAGTACTTCGATACGATGGACGGCACCGCCGCGACGATCGAGGACTTCATCGCATCCTTCCAGCCGCACACATCGCACGACCTGCAGGCGTTCTCGCGCTGGTATGCACAGGCAGGCACGCCTGCGTTGAACGCCAGGGGATCGTACGATGCGGCGAGCAGGCAGTATCGCCTGACGCTGACGCAGATGGTGTCGCCCACGCCGGGCCAGCCCGACAAGACGCCGGTGCGCATGCCGATGCGGGTGGCGCTTTTCGATGACAACGGCGCGAAGCTGGAAACACGTCTCGATGGCGGCGCAGCGTTGCAGGATCATGTCGTTGTGCTGGAGACGGCTTCAAACACGTTCGTGTTCTCGGACGTCGCCTCGCCGCCTCGCCCGTCCCTGAACCGCGGATTCTCCGCGCCCGTGCGCCTGTCGGATGACCTGTCCGAAGCCGACCGTGCGGCGCTCGCAGGCGTTGATGACGATCCATTCGCACAGTGGGAGGCGCTGCAGGCGATCGCGCGGCCGCTGATCCTTGATGCCGTGCGCGCCGGCGGCAAGACGCCGGATCGTCATCGGCTCGATGCGTTCGTGACGTCGCTGGGAAACTCAGTCCGGCGCGCTGCGCCTGCAGACCCGGCCTATGCCGCGCTACTGCTGTACCTGCCGACGGTCGGCGAGCTTGTGATGGATGTGCGGGAGGCCGACCCGGGAGCGATCCACGACGTACGCCTGGCCGTGCGTGTCGCCATCGCGGCTGCGCTGGAGCCGCTTCTGCTCGATGTGCTCGCGAAGGCCGAACCTTCGACATTCGATCCATCGGCGGCGGCTGCCGGACGGCGGGCGCTGCGCGCCTCGGCCCTGTCACTGCTCTCGACGCTGGGCGATCGTCACGAAATGCTGGTCACGCGCGCTTACGAGGCCGCGTCGACGATGACGGAGTGTCTGGCAGCGCTCACTGCACTTTCCAATATCGAGACTGCGGCCTTCGACCGCGCGCTCGCTAGCTTCGAGGCCAAATGGTCGGCGTCCCCGCTGGTCATGGACAAGTGGTTCGGCATCCAGAGCATGTCGGTCAGGGCAGATCTGCGCGACCGGATCCAGAAGCTGATGGCGCGCGCTGATTTCGATCTCCGCAACCCGAACCGGGTGCGCGCGCTGGCAGCTTCCTTCGCGATGAGCAATCCGGTTGCGTTCCACGCGGCGGATGGTTGGGGCTACCGTTTCCTTGCCGACCTGATCCTCAAGGTGGACCCGCTGAACCCCGCCCTGTCGGCGCGGCTGTCTACGGCGTTCGAGAGCTGGCGCTCGTTCAGCGCGCAGCGTCGGGCGCACGCGCATGCCGAACTGAAGCGGCTCTCGGAAGCAGGTCTGTCGCGGAATGCCCTCGACATTGTCGGCCGCGCGCTCGCCGAGCCCGCGTAAGCCACTGACGAGAATCAATTTTTTTAATGCAAACCGGCCGCGGATTAACGTTAACCGATGGCTAACGCCGCGGGCCTAGCGTCCAGTCTGCCTTGATGCGACTGGCGGGCGGGAATGTCGGCTACGACCGAAAACGGAACCAGGTTTCGCGATTTTGCGTTTGCCGCGGCTGACCTCATGGTCGCGGCGGATGCGAGCGGCCGCATCATCGACGCCGAAGGCGACGCCACCCTCTTGCATCACCCAACGGCCGACCGGCTGATCGGACGCAACGCGATCGAACTGATCAGTGGCGCCGAGGGCAGCCGATTGCGCGAGGAGCTCTGGGCGCTTGGGCCGGGCCGCCGGGTGTCGTGGGAAGATCCGTCATCGATGGAGGGCGGACGGCGTATCGTCGTCCAGCGCAGCACGATCTCGCCCAACAGTTTCAGCTTCACCATTTCGCGCATGCCAAACTCCACGCGGATCAGGGCGGAGCGCGCCGACGAAATCCTGGCCGAGCGCTTCCGCGACGCCGTGATGAACGGTCGACTGATGGCGGCGCGACAGCCCGTGGTCGAGACGAGCACAGGCGCGGTGAGCCATTACGAAGTCCTCGCGCGCTTTGCCGGTGAGGACTCTCCGGTCGGCATGATCATGGCGGCGGAGAAGAGCGGCCAGATCGCTCATCTCGACTACATCATGGTGAGCGCCGCGGTCGCTCAGCTGGAAGTGAAGACAGACCCTGCCTATCGACTTGCGGTAAACATCTCCGGCGAGTCGCTTCAACGGCTCGACGTGATACGCGAGCTTTGCGCGGTGATCTCGGGCCACAAGTTCGAGCGCAGCCGTCTGATCATCGAAGTCACGGAATCCGCCCACATCAGTGACATCGAAACGGCGGCGCGTGCGGTCAGCCTGCTGCGCAAGATCGGCTGCGGCGTATCGCTGGATGATTTCGGCGCTGGATCCGCCTCGTTCGGCTACCTGCGTGCGCTGGATGTGGACGGATTGAAATTCGACGGAAGCTTCCTCCAGGCGACGGAGACCAACAAGCGCGGACTCGCCCTGATGCGTAACGTGGCGCGCATGTGCTCGGAGCTCGGAATCAGCTCGGTCGGCGAACGCATCGAGACGGAATCTGACCGCCGCCTGTTGATCGAGGCGGGCGTGATGTACGCGCAAGGCTATCTCTATGGCCGCCCGATCATCGACGAGAGCTTCTTTGTGCGCGGCCCCCGGGCGCTGCGCAGCGCGGCGTAGGCGCGACATGGATCCCTCGCTTGCAAAGCTCAAGGTCCTGGTAGTCGACGACAACCAGCACATGACCAACATTGTGAAAACGATCCTGCGCGGCTTCGAGGTGAAGGACCTGTTCGACGCACAGAACAGTGACGACGCACTCGACACGCTCCGTCGCCAGCCCGTCGACCTCATCGTGATGGATTATGCGATCGAGCCGATGGACGGCTGTCAGCTGACGCGAATCATCCGGACGGACGACGACAGCACACACCAGTTCACGCCGATCATCATGCTGACGGCCTATGCCGAGCGGTCGAAAGTCGAATCTGCGCGTGATGCCGGGGTCACCGAGTTCTGCGCCAAGCCCGTGACGGCCACGGAACTCTACAAAAAGGTCTGCGCCGTGATCAACACGCCGCGATCGTTCATTCGGACCCCGATCTATTTCGGGCCCGACCGCCGGCGGCGGAGCAATGACAGCTATGGCGGGAAGGAACGCCGCGACAATCTTTTTGGTCCCAGATCCACGGCATAGTTCGGTGCGCTGCACGGCTGCGACGCCACGCCTGATGGCTCACAGTTAATGCCGCGTTAACCCTTTCGCAGCGTTTCGACTCCAGAACTGGTGAGTCAACGTATTCGGGGGCTGAAGTGGCGACGAAGCCCAGGCTGGGCATCAAGGCGCGGGTTCCCGCGCCGCCGACCAAACCGCGTAGCGCGGTACCCCTCGGCATGCTCAGCCTCCTGATGCTTGCGTTCGGCGGATCGCTGGCTCTCAAGGCCTTCGAGGAACGCCAGTTCGCCGATAGCGCTGTCCTCACCCAGCAATCTCGAGAAGCAGAAGCACTCGCCGGCCACGTCCGTGCGGAATTGATTGCCTCCCGCGCGCGGATGGAAGGACTTCTGCTGACAGGAGCATCGCTGGAAGCAATTCGCCGCGGCGTGAACTTCGAAGCCGTTGCCGAGCGCCAGCCGCCCGCCGGCGGATGGGCGCAGCTGGCCAACAACAGCAGCGTGCGCGTCTTTGCCACAAACGCACAGGGCCGCTGGGTCTCCGGACTGCGGACGAAGGATTCGATTGTTCCAGAGGCGCTTGCCGGCCGTACGTTCCATCTCCTGCCGTCGGACGGCATTCCTATGCAGTCGCGCTTCGAGACTGTCGACTTCGAGCGGTCAGCCGTCGCTTGCGCGCCTGTCGAGGGGGCCGGCATCGGCGCGTGCGTTTACCGTCCGGCGCCCCTTTTTGACGTTGGCGACTTCAACCGGCTGATGATCTATGGCCTGCTCCTCACCGCGCCGCTGCTGGCCGTGTTCGGCCTGGTCGGCGTGATCCGGCGTGTGGAGCGGGAGAAACAGGACGCGGAAGCTGGACTTGCCGATGCCTCGACGCGATCAGCGGCAGATGAATGGCGCAGCTTCGAGGTCACAGGCGTGTTCGGCTTGTGGCGCTGGGATCCCGCAGCACAACTCCTGACGATCGGACCGGAGGCCTGCAATCTTGTCGGCGCCAATCATGATGGCGCGATGACACTGGACGAGTTCGCGTCAGTCGTGAACGAGGATGCTCGCCGCCGCGTTCGCGACGCGCTTGAGGCGCCAGGCGGCAGCCAGCAGATCAGCGTCACCTTCCAGGGCGTCGGCCGTGCAGCCGGTCGCCACTTCGAGCTCATGGGCGGCGTCTCAGACGGGATTTTCTCCGGCGCCATTCTCAACGTCACCGACCGGGTGCAGGCGCACCTCGCGTCGCGACGGGCAGAGGCCCTCGCGCGCACGGCGCTGGACGCCCACCCCGGGCCGTTCGCGCTTTGGGACAGCCGCAAGCGCCTTACGCACTGGAATGCAGCCTTCGCGCGCGTCTTCAACCTCGACAAGGACGTCGCGCAGACCGGAGCATCCTACGACCTCGTGATGGCGGAACTGGCCAAGTTCGTGCGCGTGGAACGGCCGCTCGGCGACGACGCCAACGCCCGCGAAATGCTGCTGCTATCGGACACCTGGATCCGCCTCGTCGACCGCCGCACCTCATCGGATGGGCTGATCACCGTCGGCGTGGATATCAGCGCCCTGAAACGCCAGGAAGCCGGCCTGCAACGCAGCGAGCGTCGCCTGCGTTCGATGGTGGAGGAGTTGCAGCGTGCGAAGGGACAGGCGCAGGAGCTTGCCGAGAAGTACTCCGAAGCGAGGACCCGCGCCGAGCGCGCAAGCCAGGCCAAGGGCGCATTCCTCGGCAATATGAGCCACGAACTGCGCACGCCGCTGAACCACATCCACGGCTTTGCGGAGATGATGGCCAACGAGATCTACGGGCCGCTCGGGAGCGATCGCTACAAGGAATACGCCGAAGTCATCATGCAGGCTGCCAAACACCTCGAGGAAATGATCAACGATATTCTCGACATGTCGAAGTTCGAGGCCGGCAAGATGCGCCTGTCCGCCGCGCGCATTGATCCGGTCGACGCCGTCGATGGCGCCGTGAAGCTTTCGCGCCGGCGCGCCGCCGATCGCGAAGTGACACTGATGTTCGATCCCGACGACGATGTACCCGACATCAGCGGCGATCACCGCGCCATCAAGCAGATGACGTTCAACCTGATCACCAACGCAATCAAGTTCACAGATCCCGGCGGCGAGATCCGCGTCACCGTGACCGAGGAAGATGCCTGGGTCGTCATCCGCGTGAAGGACAATGGCATCGGCATTTCGCCCGAAGACCTGCCGCGTCTGGCGCAGCCTTTCGAGCAGGTAAACTCACCCGAGGCCAAGGAACGGAATGTCCGCGGCACTGGACTGGGTCTGGCGCTCACGAAATCGTTCGCCGAAATGCACGGCGGCCGCATGCTGATCGAAAGCGAACTTGGGGAGGGGACGCAGGTGTCGATATTCCTGCCGATTGCCAAGCTGTCGCCGGCCGCTGGCGTCACACAGGCGCGTGCGCGGACGCCCGAGACGGCGTAAGCCCCTGTCAGCTCAATTGGATCGTGAAGCTGCGCCCGGCGGGGGCGGCGGTGAGCCGGATGCGCCTTCGACAAGTGCGCCGCCGTTTGGCTTCTGATCGTCGGCGCGCTGCATGCGCGCGTTGAACGGAGTCAGCAACCCGACGGCGGCGGTCGCACGCGCATCGCGCGGCATTTTGCCGAGATGGCTGATCAGGATGTCTTCGGCCGCCTGCTGCAGCCTGTTCTCGCGTAGCTGGAACAGTGCGACCGCATCCCGCAGCTTCGTCTCGTCGAAAGGCTCTTCGAAAGCAGCGTCATAGACGCGCCTGCCGGCATCGCTGAGCCGCTTGCGCTCGTCGCTCATTGCCACCCAACCTTCGCGGAGTTCCTGGCGAAGCGCGGTGCGGTCCCCTTCAGGAAGCTGTTTCCACGCCGCATTCACGACATCGGACGTGGGACCGTACCGCTCAAGCTGCATCTGGACAGTTGGCTCGCTGGCCCGGGGCGGGCTCAGCAAGCGGCCTCCGACGACGCCGATCAGCACGGCGTTCGCAACAAGGGACGCGACCAGGACGATGGATACCTTCGACATCATGTGGGATCAGTGTCCGCCATCATTCATGGCCGTGAGGTACATCGACCCGGCGCCACTGCTCGAGATTGTTAGCATGCTCGGATAGTCGGTCTCCGCAAGCCGCGTCGGCTGCCCGGCGTACCCAACGGCGAAACCCAGCGCGAGCGAGGCCGCAAGAGCGCCGCCAGTCGCCCATTTGGGCAATGACCAGAGGCTTCGGCCCGGCGACGCGCCGATCAACGTCCGGCGCGCGGGCGCTGTGGACAGGATCTGTGTCTCGAGGGAAATCGACGCTGGACCATCTTTTTCTAGCGCGAGAAGATGGTCGAATGCCCGTTCACTTTCCCAGATGTCCTTGATGCGGTGGGGTGCGATCTCGAGGAAGGCGGCGGCGGAGCCGCGATCCTCCTCCGGCCAGCGGACCAGGTCCGCGCCATAGACGCCAAGCAATTCCATGAAACGCGCTTCGTTCATCACACCCTCAACCCGTTTCCAGCCCGCTGAGCAGGTCCGCCCGCTCCGCCGCGAGGGCCGATTTCAGCGTCCGCCGCGCCCGCGAAAGCAGGCTCTCAAGAGCATCAACGCTGACGCCGAGGATTTCCGCCGCTTCAATGTTGGTCCTGTCCTGATAGTAACACAGGACCAACGCCGCCCTCTGCCGCTCGGGCAGCTTCTGCAGGGCGTCGCGCACCCGGTCCCGCCTTTGACGGTCGTCCAGCGCGCGCGTGGCGGAAGCTCGCGCGTCCACTGTATCCGGCGTTACATCGCCCGCATTGCGGCCAACGCGCCGCAACCGGTCGAGACACAGGTTAATCGCCACCCGGTGCATCCACGTTTCAAACTTGGCAGCCCCTGGCTTCCAGGCTGCGGCGTGCTTCCAGACGCGGAGAAAGACTTCCTGCGCGACATCTTCCGCTTCGGAGGCGTCGCCCAGCATGCGGCGAGCAAGGCCGACCATCCGCGGAAGATGACGACGTACGATCTCCGCCGCCGCGCGTCTGTCGCCGGCGCCGACACGTCGAACGAGGTCCTCGTCTGGGTCCCGCATGGCCTGAAAGCCAACTCCGCGCAGCGGCGCGCCGTGACGAACGGCAGAATGGTTGCAATCGAAATCCGCTCTCCACGTTATGCATCGTGCGCTGGCGTTTGCCGAGTGTTTCCTGCTCTTGGCGTGTCAGCGTCGGCATCGCAAACACGTTACAGGTTGAAAGTCGTCAAACGGGCGGCGAGTCCTGGTCCGTCGTGAGCGGTCCCAGTTTGAGGGCGCGAAGGCCAGCCACAGCGCCCTGCACCTCGATCAGGCGACGCTCCAGTGCGGAAAACTCCTTTAGCCCCAGATGATTGGCCAGCCAGGTCTTGAGGCCTGGCGAAGCTGATTCGGGATCGAACTGGTCGCCTGTTGCGATGCGAAGCGCCTGCTGCAGGTGCAGCTGGAATGTCAGCCCCTCGATCAGCGTCGCCGCCGCAGCGGGAGAAAGCCTGCCGGCGGCGGCCAGCGCCTTCGCTGCGTCAAGCGAGGCAGGCTGGATGGCGCCGGGAGTTTCGTTGGCCGACAGCAGGATTGCGTGCTGGATCAGGAATTCGATGTCGACCAACCCTCCAGGCGCCAGCTTAACATCCCACACCGACCGAGGCTTGCGCTCGCGCGCCATGCGGCGGCGCATGTCGGCGACGTCCTCGGTGATCTTCAGGTCGGCGCTCTTGTGGCGCAACGCGTTGCGCGCAAGCTCGACGATCCTGCGGCCGAGATCCGCGTCACCGGCAACGGGACGGATGCGGGTCAGCGCCATGAACTCCCAGGTCCAGGCATCTTCGCCGTAGTAGCGCTCGAACGACGAAAGCCGCACCGCGACCGGCCCCGCCTTGCCCGACGGCCGCAGCTGGAGATCGACTTCATACAACGTTCCCTCCTCGGTAGGCGCCGACAGGGCGGCGACGAGGCGCTGGACGAACCGGGCGGCAAGATTGGTGACGGCCTCATCGTCGGGGTGGTAGATGAGAATGAGATCCAGGTCGGAGGTAGAGGTCAGCTCGCGGCCGCCAAACTTGCCGAGCGCGCAAATCGACCAACGGCCGATGGACCCCGAGAAGCGGGACAACACGTCGGCCTCGCACGCCGACGCCAGCGCGCTGATGCAAGCATCCGCAAGGTCGGCGTAGGCAAGGCCTGCATCCGGAGCGCTGAGAGCCCCTTGCAGCAGCTGATAACCGATCCGAAACGCTTCCTCGCGGTGGAAACGGCGAGCAACATTGAGCTTGGCCTCGAAATCGCTCGACCGATCCAGCTGCACCCGCAACCGCTTCTCGCGTTCGCCGGGCCGATCGCCGCTCGCCGGCGCCCGAAAGGATGGCTCCAGCATCGCGTCGATGAGGGCCGGGCGGCGGGCGAGATCCGCGGCGAGCTTCGGCGCGAACGTCATTGTACGGATGATTTCACGCGTGAGCGCTGGCTCCGCCAGCATCAGCGACATGACCTGCACGCCGGATTTCAGTGCGGAAAAGAACTCCAGAAAGCGCTGGAAAGCCGCATCCGGCTCTCCCGCCGTCGACATGGCCTCGAGAAGTCGCGGCCCAAGTGACGTGAGCAACTGCTGGGAACGCGCCGACCGTGTCGCCGGTATGCTGCCCCGGTGCCATTGCTGGAAGACATGGATGATGTGGGACGGGTCGCTGAAGCCGAGCTTCTGCAAGGTATCGACAGTACCAGGATCATCGTCGACGCCCGTGAAGACGAGGTTGCCCGCCTCCCCTGAAATCCGCTCTTCAGCCGCGAACAGGTCGGAATAGACGCCATGGACGCGACGGCGAACAGCCGCAATGTCGTGTTCGAACGAAGCCCCGTCGCTATAGCCGGATAGCGCACGCACGGCTTCGCGACGGTCGGGCGCGTTGGGAAGCTGGTGCGTCTGCTCGTCGTTGAGCATCTGGATGCGGTGCTCGACGCCGCGGAGGAAATCGTAGGACGTCGCAAGATCGACCGCCACGTCAGCTGACACCACATCGGCCGCCTGCATTGCGGCCAGCGCATCCTTTGTTCGCGGCGCGCGCAGTGCCGGCATTCGTCCGCCGAGGATCAGCTGCTGCACCTGCGCGAAGAACTCGATCTCACGAATTCCGCCGCGTCCTAGCTTCACGTCGAAGTCGGGCGAGCCAAGTTCAGCATGGCCGCCATGGGCATGAATCTGGCGCTTTATCGAATGCACATCCGCGATCGCCCAGTAGTCGAGGTGACGGCGCCAGACATAAGGAGCAAGTTCATCCAGATAGGCCTTGCCCGCAGTTACATCTCCCGCGCAGACGCGCGCCTTGATGTGCGCCATCCGCTCCCAGTTCTGGCCGATGCTTTCGTAGTACCCGAGCGCAAACTGTGTGGAAACGGCCGGGGCCGTGGAAGCCGGATCGGGACGCAGGCGCAGGTCGGTACGAAAGACATAGCCATCGACCGTCCGCTCTTCCAGACAACGTACAAGACTGCGCGCGACCCTGCTCATCGCTTCCTTGACGCGCTGGCCCTTCATGGGCAGAACATCAAGGTCGAAGAGAAGGATAAGATCGACGTCGCTGGAATAGTTGAGTTCGCCAGCGCCCATCTTGCCCATCGCGAGCGCAAACAGTCCCGGCATGTCGTCGCTGTCGCGCCTCTCTTCGAACCACCCCTGGGCCCAGCCCTCACGGATGGCGACTCGCAAGGCAGTCTGCACGGCGGTGTCTGCAAGATGCGTCAGCTGCTGCGTAACGCGATCTGGCGTCCAGGCGCCGGAAAGGTCTGCGGCGGCGATGGCAAGCTGAGCAGCCTCCTTGGCGCGCCGCATTTCGCGCATGGCATCCGCAATGCTGGCGCCGGCGCCCGCCTGCCGCATCTGCTCAAGCGCCGCGGACATCGGGAATTCCGGACCACCTGCAAGCATCTCCATCACCTCGCCGCGCCGCTTCACCATGCGCGCGATGTGATCCGAATGCGGCGTTGCAATCGCCAGCGCACCCAGCAAGTCGGACGCATCGCCGACGAGGGGGTGAACGCCTGAGATTTCGAGTCGGTCTGTCATTGGCGGAAACTAGCCATACCGGGCGCAAAATCACGACAGGATTTGCGCGTCATGCGGCCGGCAGCACAATGCTGGCCTTGAGGCCTGGCCTGCCCGGCGGGCCGTTGCCGTCTGCAAGGACGAGCTTGCCTGAATGGGCGTCCGCAACGGCTGAAGCGAGGCTGAGGCCAAGCCCGCTGCCCGGCTCGCTGCGGGACTGTTCGAGCCGCACGAAACGTTCGATCACCCGCTCACGATCCTGCGCCGGAATGCCGGGACCTGAATCGACGACGGAGATTACGACGTCGCCCGCCGCGTCATGGCCCGCGGTCATTCGAACTGCGCCGCCCGCAGATGTGTACTTCACCGCGTTGTCAAGAAGGTTGGAAAGCGCTTGAGCAATGAGGTGGCTATCGGCAAGCACGAAGAGTTCGCCCTTGGCCTCGTACACCCAGCCAAGCTCCTTCTCCTCGCAGACGGGCTGATAGAGCTCCGCAAGCTCACCCACCAAGCCGCGCACGTCGGTACGCCGAAACGAGCCTGTCGCGCCCGCCTGCACGCGTGACAATCGAAGCACGGCGTTGAACGTCTCAAGCAAGCTGTCCACATCGTCGATCGATTTGACCAGCGCGGAGCGCGGCCCCTCGTCGGCATTGTCCTTGAGCCCAGCCTCCAGTCGGTTGCGCAGGCGCGTCAGCGGCGAGCGCAGGTCGTGCGCAATCGAATCCCCCGCAGACCGGGACGAAATCACCAGTCGTTCGAGCTTTGCCAGCATCGCATTGAGCTGCTCGGACAGCTTGTCGAACTCGTCGCCCGACCCCAGCACCGGCGCGCGCCGCGTAAGGTCGCCCGCCATGACGCCCTCGGTCGTACGCGCCAGCTGTTCAGCCCGCTGCGCCGCCGAGCGCGAGATCACAACGCCACCGATGAGCGACAGCACAAAGCCAACAGCGGCCGACCGCCAAACCACCTCGCTGATCCGCCGGTTCATCTCGCCGAGCTGGCCGACATCGTAAGCCACCATCAGCACGCCGCCCTCCGAGAGACGCGAAATGCGCCCCTCCGCCGAAAGCCGGCTTGGCTCTCCATCGGGCGTGCGGGCGTCGTACTCGAACTGGACATCAACCACCTGCCCAGCCGGCGCAGCGGCAGGCAGCACATCGAAGTCGCCGGACAACTTCTGGCCGTTACCGTCAAGCAGCAAGTAGTAGAACTTCCCCCGCGCCTGCGAGCGTTCCGCCACCGCCTGGTTCAGTCGATCAATCCCGCCGCGATAGGCGGCAGAAAGCTCCTGGAACTCTGCGTTGAGCTCGATCTCGGCCTGCCGGCTCATATGGCCCGCAGTCTCGTAGTAGAGATAGGCAAGCAGTGACGCGGAAAACAGGATGAAGATCGATGCATGCAGCAGCGCCAGCCGGAACGTCGTCGTCCGGACCAACGCCGGCAGCCTGCCAATCTTCATCGGATCAGGGCTTCATGGCCTAAGCTTCGAGCCGGTATCCCGCGCCGCGCACCGTGTGCAGCAGCGGCCGTTCGAAATCCTTGTCGATCTTCCCGCGCAGACGTGAGACGTGAACGTCGATCACATTGGTCTGGGGATCGAAGTGATAGTCCCACACCTTTTCCAGCAGCATGGTTCGCGTCACCACCTGTCCGGCATGACGCATCAGGAACTCCAGCAAGCGGAACTCGCGCGGCTGAAGATCGATCTTCTGGCCATCGCGATGCACGGTGCGGCCAAGCAGGTCCATCTCCAGACCACCGACGGCTAGCTTGGTCGTCGGAATGTCGCCTGTAGCGCGCCGGCCCAGGGCCTCGACGCGCGCAACCAGTTCGCTCGGCGCGTACGGCTTCACCAGATAGTCGTCGCCGCCAGCCTGAAGACCTTCGACGCGGTGATCCACCTCGCCAAGCGCCGACAGGAACAGCGCCGGCGCACGGCCGCCAGAGTCCCGGTAGCCTTTCATCAACTGAATACCGTCCAGACCGGGCAGCATCCTGTCGACGACCAGCGCATCGTACTCGCCGCCCTTGGCCTGCTTCAGGCCACTGGCGCCGTCGCCGCACACATCCACGAAATGGCCCGCCTCGATCAGCACGCCCTTGACGAAAGCGGCTGCATCCGAGTCGTCCTCGATGACCAGAACCTTCATGAGTTATCCCGCCGCGGCGATTTCGATGGGACGCAGCACGGTCAGGTCGCCACAGCGCTCCTGACTGCCACAACCCACGCGAGCAATGACATCGCGCTTGCCTGCCGCGATCGCAGCAGCCACGGCGTCCTGGTAATCCTTCGGCGTTTTCACGGCTTTGTTGTTGATCTCGAGGATCGCATCGCCGGGAAAGATATCCGAACGCGCCAGCGAGCCACGCGGCTCAACCGTAACGACGATCAGGCCCGCACCGGCCGCGCCGACATCGAACTTCTTGATCTCGTCTTGCGAAAGTGGACGGATCGAACCACCCGCTATCTTCACATCGTCAGGACCCGGTCGCGGCGGCTTCATGTCCGCACGCGCGGGATCCAGATCCGTGGTCGCAAGAGCGCGGTCGTCCCGCGCCCGCACTGTGACGCGAACTGTCTGCTCCTTGCCGTCGCGGATGACGCGGAAATTGTTTGTCGAGCCAGCGAGCAGACTGCCGACGCGCTGGGTGAGCTGCCGGTTGTCCTTCACCTCTTCGCCGTTCACCGAGATGATGATGTCGCCGCGCTTGATCCCGCTCGCTTCTGCAGGGCCGCCCGTCGTCACCGACCGCACGATGGCGCCGTTGGGCGACTTCAGGCTCCACGCGTCTGCGAGGCGCTGGTTCATGCTCTGGATCTCGACACCGAGCCAGCCGCGCACAACCTTGCCGTCCCGGATCAGCGTTTCGGCGATCTGCTTCACGGCGTTGGCCTCGATGGCAAAACCGATGCCCACGCTACCGCCGCCCGTGTCGGAGAAGATCGCGGTGTTCACGCCGATCACTTCGCCATTGAGGTTGAACGTCGGCCCGCCGGAGTTGCCGCGATTGATCGGCGCGTCGATCTGGATGAAGTCGTTGTAGTTGCCGCCCAGCAGCTCGCGGCCATCAGCCGAGACGATGCCCGCTGTCGCCGTGCCGCCAAGACCGAACGGGTTGCCGACCGCCACAACCCAGTCGCCCACGCGCGGCTTCGCCTTCGTCGCAAATTCCACGAACGGATATGAGCCGCTTTTCTTCACCTTAAGAACGGCAAGGTCGGTTTGCTCGTCAGAACCGACGATCTCGGCCTCAAGCTGATCGCCGTTCTTCAGCGTGACCGTCACTTCACGCGCATTATCGACGACGTGATGGTTCGTGACGATGTAGCCGGCCGCCGAGATGAAGAAGCCGGAGCCAAGCGCTTCGCCCTCACGGCCTTCATCGGGGCTCGGCTCGGACTCCTCGCCAAATTCGTCTTCATACTCGTCGAAACCGGGAAGGCCACGGAAGGGGTTGAAGGCGCTGTTGCGCTCCGTCGCCTTCATCTCGGTGGTGACCTGCACGCTGACGACAGCCGGCGAGACCCGCTCGATCAGGTCGGCGAAGCTGACGGGCGCGCCACCGGGCGGCGTCACCGCGATCGGCCGGCCGTTCTGCGCGACAGCAAGAGGCGCCAGCGATACGCTCGCGGCCAGCACGGCGATCAGCCCCGCTGCGATGCCCATGCGAGGCGTCCGTGCCACTGCAACCTTCATCATTAGCTCTCTCTCACTGCGTTCGTCTGCGCGACGTGCAACATTGAAACTAGACACAGGCCCAACGTTCGCAACTGCAAAGGCTCCGCACCTGCAAAGACCTGTCTGCTCGCCCGCGCCTACCTACGCGAATGCTCACTGTTGCGCCGGGAGACGAAGATCGATTGTGCCCTAGTTTAAGGCAATCATGCGGCGATGCCAGTGGCTACGCGGTGCAATTGGCATCGATATCGAGCGGTTTTGCCCGATTCACCCTGCCGCGCCATCGCCCCGATCGTCCGGCAGGGGCGCTAGATCGCGCCTGCGCCCGCCAAATGCGCGCATCCCGATGAAAATCCCCGCACCGGCGAGCAAGGCAAAGGGAAAGCCCCAGAGGAGCAACGTCCAACCCTCCAGGGGCGGACGGAAGGAGACGTACTGCCCGAAACGGGACACGAAGAACTCGCGAACCTGCGTATCGCTCGCCCCCTTCGCGATCTCCTCGCGTATACGCTTGCGCGCATCGACAGCCATGTCGGCTGTGGATTGGGAAACCGGTTCGTTTTCGCAGACGGTGCATCGCAATTCGCGCATCAGCCCCTGCGCCCTCGTTTCCAGCGCCGGATCAGGCAGCGGCGCTTCGGCGGGCGCGGCTGGCTGGGCTGCCTGCAGGATCAACGCAACGAGCGGCGCGATCATGCCGGAACGCTCGCCGGGGCAGGTGGCGATTCGACGGCGGCCTCGGTTTCAGGAGCTGTCGCCGGAGAGCGCCGCCGCACGCGCGCTGCAAGCGACAGGAAGCCGCCGAGCGCAATCAAACCTGCCCCGCCGAACACCCAGTCGATCAAGGGATGATAAGCAATACGGATGCGCCAGGCCGCCGGGTCTTCCCGTAACTGGTCGCCCAGCGCCACATAAACGTCGCCGCCAAGCGTCTTGCGGATCGCGACTTCAGTCGTGCTGGTCCGCGCGACCTGGAATGTGCGCGTCTCGGGCTGGATGACTTCCGTCTTGCCGTCATGCGTCACGAGGATGTTTGCGCGCAGGGCTGAATAGTTGGGGCCTTCGACCTCTTCCAGATTCTGGAACTGGAACGTCCAGCCGGCCATCTCGGCAATCTCGCCGGGACGCAGCGGGAAAGTCTGCTCCGTCCGTGTTGCCGTCTCCACGGTGGCGCCAATGACGAACAGACCCATGCCGATGTGCGCAATCGCCATCCCCCATACGGTCAGCGGCAGCCGCAAGAAACGCCCGAACCCGCCTGGTCCGACACGGCGGACAACGTCCATCCCGACGCCGACAACAACCCACACGCCAACCAGAACGCCAAAGCCAAGCCAGATGCCCCAGCCGCCCATCGCAAGCGCCACAATCGCAGCAACGACCGCCACCGCCGCTGCAGGCATCAACCATTTCATCAGGGGACCAAGCTCGGCCTTGCGCCACGGCGCCGCCTGGGCAAACGGCATGAACAGCAGCAGCATCGCAATCATCGGCGCAAGCGTCAGCTGGAAATACGGCTCGCCGATTGAAATCGAAGCCGCCTCGCGCGAGATGATGCCGGACTCACCCAGCCACTGCAGGATCATCGGCGTCACCGTGCCGACCAGCACGAGGGCAGCCGCGACCGCCAGGAACAGGTTGTTCAGAACCAGCGCACCTTCGCGGCTGACAGGATCAAACTCCGGCCCGGCCTTCAGCGTCGGCGCACGCCACGCAAACAGCGCCAGCGCAGCGCCGCCCGCGACACTCAGCCCGAACAGCAGGACAAGCCCGCGCGTCGGATCGGTCGCAAAGGCATGCACGGACGTCATCACGCCCGAGCGCACCAGGAATGTGCCCAGCAGTGCGAGAATGAAAGTCAGCACCGACAGGAAGACCGTCCACGACGCCATACCGCCGCGCTTCTCCGTGACGATCAGCGAGTGGACCAACGCCGCACTGACGAGCCACGGCATGAAAGATGCGTTTTCGACCGGATCCCAGAACCACCAGCCGCCCCAGCCGAGTTCGTAGTACGCCCAGATGGCGCCCAGCGCGATTCCTACGGTCAGCGAGCTCCAGGCAAACAGCGCCCAAGGCCGCGTTCGGCGCGCCCACTCCTGGTCGATCTGTCCATTAATGAGGCCGGACGCCGCCAGCGAGAACACGAACGACATGCCGACATAGCCGAGATACAGAGCCGGCGGATGCAGCGCGACCGCCGGGTCCTGCAGCAGCGGGTTCATCCCGCCGCCATCGAACGGCGGATCGATCAGCCGGGTGAACGGACTGGACGCAAAAAGCAGGTAGGCGAAAAACCCCGTGGTCAACAGGCCTTGCACGCCCAGCGCCTTGTCGCGCAGCGGACCCGCGCGCATGAACACGGAAGCGGCGGCGCCATACCCCGCCATCACCATGCACCACAGCAGCATGGAGCCTTCATGGTTCCCCCACGCGCCGGCGATCCGATAGACCAGCGGCTTCAGCGTGTGGGAGTTCTCAGCGACCAGTGCGACCGAGAAGTCCAGCTGCACAAAGCTGATGATCAGGGTCAGCATGGCCAGCACGGAAAAAATCCCGCAGGCAAACGCCAGCCGCCGCGGCGCCTCTCCGCCGGACGTAAGGCCAAGCGCACTCTGCCCAATGGCAGCCGCGAGCGCCAGGAAGGCGAGGAGGTGACCGAGTTCGGCGATCAAGTGGTGGGCTCTCTGTAGGTCGACTCGCCTTCGGAATCCGAAGCCCGTTTCAGCGCGTCATACGCTTCCTTTGGCATGTAGTTCTCGTCGTGCTTGGCGAGCACCCGGTCTGCCACCAGGACGCCGTTCGCATTGAACTTGCCCTCGGCCACGACACCTTTGCCTTCCACCACCATGTCCGGCGGGATGCCTTCGAACTGCACCGGCACGGTGTGCTTGCCATCGGTGATCGTGAAGGTCAGCAGCTTGCCGCCCTCTTCGTGCTTCTGGCTGCCGACCTCGATCAGCCCGCCAACGCGCAGCGCTTGCGTGAAGGCCGACGGACCTTTCGCGGCAATGTCGGATGGCGACTGGAAGAACGCGACCGCGCCCTGAAGCCCGACAACTGCGAGCGCGACTGCGCCAGTAACCAGAACAGCGGCCGCCCCAATGAGCCAGAGCCTCTGTGAACGCTTGCGCATGAAAGATGTCTCCCGATCGACTGGCCCCAGCCGAACAGCCAGCAGACTATATGAGCCGACGCGTCATCGCGCTAGCGACACGATGGCGCGAGATTTGGTCACTTTTAAGCTGGGATTCAGGGGGGTGACTGTCCGGTTGTTGGCGGGTCGATGCCAAACATCTGCCGCAACGCAGCAAACATACCGCGCTCTGGCCCCTCGGCTGGCGCACGCTTGTCGATATCGGCCCAGAGCGCTTCAGCTTCTGCCTTCTGGCCCTGCAGCCAGAGCCCGATACCGGCGAGATAGCCATAGCGAAACCGGTCCGGATTCGCCTGGAAGGCGGCCTGATACAGCCGCGTTGTCCGCGCATCGACCTCGCCCGTCGTCTTGAACCGCAGGTCCGCGAGTTCGGCAATCACCTCGGGATTGCTCGGGTCGCGACGCAGCGACTCGCTGAAAGCATCTTCCGCCTTGAGCAGACTTTCCTGCATGACCGCCGCCTGCGCGGCCGCCGCAGGCTCATCTCCGCCCTGAACCAGCCGCATGCCTTCCGCCTGCGCCCTCTGGGCGAGGCTCTCGTACATCCGCGCAATCATCAGGTGCGGTGTAGGATCGGTCGGCTGTTCGCGCGCGCGGCGCTCCGCGATCGCGATCGCCTCCTTCTCGTTCAGCCGCTCTGGCGAAGTCCGGATCATCTGCTCGATCTCGGCGAGCCGGACTTCCAGCGGCCGGTCACTCATGCCGGGCTGGCCGACGAACCAGTAGACGCCGACACCCGCCAAGCCCAACCCGAGTACGGCAAGGCGCGTCGGCATGGACTTGGCGACCAGCCACGTCCCGCCCGCGACAAACACGACGGCAACGAGAATAAGCCAGATCAAAGCGGCGCCGCCGGCAAAACGAGTCGCGCCCGCAGCCCGCCGATGGGGCTGTCCTCCAGATGGAGACGGCCACCGTAAATGTCAGCGAGTTCGCTCACGATCGAAAGTCCCAGACCAGTTCCCGGCTCGGATTCGTCCAGCCGCTTGCCGCGTTCCAGCGCCTTTACGCGATGTTCGGCAGGGAGGCCCGGACCATCATCGTCCACCTTCACTTCCATGCCGTCATCGTTCCGGGTCACCGTCACGTTCACCCGGGACTTGCACCATTTGGCAGCGTTCTCCAACAGGTTCCCAACAAGTTCATCGAAGTCGCCACGCTCGCCGCGAAACACCGCCTTGGGATCAACATCCACGTCGATCGCAACGCCTTTCTCGCGGTGCAACCGCTCCAGCATCCGGGCGATTCCCTCAACCGGCTCCTTCACCTCTGTCCTGACACCCAGCACCTCCGCCTGCGCCGCCGCCTGAGCGCGCTTCAGGTAGCTGTTCACATTGCTGGTCATCGCCTCGGTCTGGCGTCGGACAAGGTCGGACAGCTTGTCGCTCCCCTTGGCCTCGTTCTTCAGCACCGCCAGAGGCGTCTTCAGCGCATGCGCGAGGTTGCCCACATGCGTCCGCGCCCGATCGACCACATTCCGGTTATGCGTGATCAGCGTGTTGATCTCCCGCACCAACGGCGACAGCTCGCTGGGATACTCGCCATCCAGCTTGTCCCTGCGTCCCGCCCGGACATCGCCCAGCTTGTCCTCGATCTCGTGCAGCGGACGCAGGCCATAGCGGATCAGCACCAGCACGCCGCCGATCAGACCGACAGCCAGTACGCCCAGCGCAATGCCGAGTCGAAGCGTGAAGCTTCCGACGGATGCATCGGCGCTCGTGCGGTCGATCGCGGCATACAGCAACAGCGGCTCCGGCCGGTCCGGAAAAGTAACAGCTTGCAGTCCGACGCGCATCTGCTTGTCGTCGGGCCCCGGCGCATCAAGATGGAGCACGGCGCCTCTCTGCTTCAGAGCTTCAGCGCGAACATCCGCAGCAACGCCGGCATCTTCATCGAAGAAACTTGGCGACTTCCTCGTCCGCACGACTTCATTTTCAGCGCTCAGATCGATGAAGGCCCAGTAACGGCCCAGTAAGGGAAGGCTGAAGCGCTCGTCGCGCGGCAGTTTCGCGTCATCGACCTCGATTTGCCCTTGTTCGGAGTTGACCGCTCCCGCCAGCGTTCGCAGCGTGTCGTCGAGCGACAGGTCAAGCTGCTGGTCAGTCTCGGTGCGATAGAACGCCTGTAGCGACCATCCCGCGATCATCAGCACGAACGCGCTCCAGATCGCCGCAGCAACAAGCATGCGCCGCGCGATCGAGCCGCGCACACGCGCTCCGTCGCTCTCGGCGCTTGCCGTTTCAGCCATGCTAGTCGACGATCTTTTCCGCTACCGGGTCGATCAACCGATACCCGAGCCCGCGTTCCGTCAAGATGCGGTTGGAGCCGATCTTGCGGCGTAGACGACCAACGAACACCTCGATCGTGTTCGAATCGCGATCAAAATCCTGATCGTAGATATGCTCGACCAGCTCCGTCCGCGGTACGACGCGACCCTGATGGTGCATCAGGTAAGACAGCACGCGATACTCATGCGCCGTCAGCTTGATCGGCTCACCATTCACGGACGCCCGCGCCGCACGCGTATCGACGCGCAGATCGCCGCACTCCAGCGCCGCGCTGGCATGACCCGCCGCGCGCCGCATCAGCGCGCGCAGGCGCGCGAGCAGTTCTTCCGTCACAAACGGCTTGGTCAGGTAATCGTCCGCGCCGGCGTCGAAGCCCGCAACCTTCTCGCTCCAGCGATCGCGCGCCGTGAGAATGAGAACCGGCATGTCCTTACCGCTTGTCCGCCACTTCTCGAGCACGCGCACGCCGTCCATCTTCGGCAGGCCGAGATCCAGCACCGCCGCGTCATAAGGCTCGGTCTCGCCGAGGAAGTGTCCTTCCTCGCCGTCCGGCGCCAGGTCAACGGCATAGCCCGCCTGCGACAGCGCTTCACTGAGCTGCCGGCCCAGATCGGGATCGTCTTCGACAACAAGAACTCTCATGGTTGATGCAGCCCTTACTCTTCTCGTCCTGTCGACGCATTGACGCGCAGGTTGAGGCGACGACCATCTTCCGTCATCCACGCAATCGTGTAGTACCCGCCGGACTTCCGCGCATCGAGATGCTGACCGCCATACTTCGAGCGGAGATCGCGAAGCACATCGCTCAGCGAAACCTCGCGCTGCCGCTCGCTGCGATCGTCGCGAGGACGATCCCAGGAGTCGCCGCGCTGAAACGGATTGTCGAACGGCTGATCGCGATCGCCACCACGCTGGGCGTGGGCGGGCGAAATCGCCGCGCTCGCCATCAGCACGGCAGCCATCAAGGGAATCAGGGCTCTTCGCAACATGGGAACAGGTCTAGTCCCGACTCCGTGAACCCCGTCTGAACAGGTGCGGGCCACGCCAAAACGACGCAGTTTCCACTGCATTTTACAGAAAATGCCAGCTTTCATCGCTGCACGTCGGTCTTGCGTCCAGACCAGTTACGAATGAATTCCTTAAGCTCCGGATCTTCCTTGCGCGGCAGCACTATCATGAGCCGGACAAGGAGGTCGCCCGGCGTGGGCCGCGTCTGCACGCCCTTGCCGCGAAGCTTCAGGAGATCGCCAGAACTCGCGCCCGGCGGCACCGACATGGTTACCATTCCAGACGGCGTGCCGACTGGCACCTTGCCGCCCTCAACCGCCTCGGCCAGCGAGATCTTCAGATCCATGCGGATGTCGTCGCCATCACGGCGAAACACAGGATGCTCCCCAACCTTGATCTCCACGAGCGCATCCCCGGCCGGACCATTCCCCGCGCCCGGCAGGCCCTGGCTCTTCAGCCTGAGAGTCTGGCCAGAGGTGAGCCCAGCCGGAATCGCTAGGTCCAGCGTGCGGCCATCCGACATCGTCACCCGGCGCTTGCCGCCATTCACCGCGTCGAGAAAATCGACCTCCATGCGATAGCGGACATCCTCCCCGCGCTGCTGGCCGAATCCGCGACTGCCGCCGCCGCGGCTGAACAGACCATCGAACAGGTCCTCGAATACATCGCCGCGCTGGCCACGCCCACGCGCGCCGGCAGCGGCGCCCGCAAACCCGCCGCCAAATCCCGTGCCTGGCTGGAACTGTGGACGCTCGTTGCCTTCGGCATCGATCTCGCCGCGATCGAAACGACCGCGCAGGTTTTCATCCGTGAGCAGGTTGAACGCCGCCGTCACTCGCTTGAACCGCTCCTCGGATGCGCTGTCATTCGGGCGCACGTCCGGGTGCAGCTCCTTTGCGAGCTTGCGGTATGCCTTCCTGATCTCTTCCGCGGTGGAGGCCCTGGGCACTCCAAGCGCAGCGTAGGGATCCCAGCTCAACTGTTGATCCTTGCCGAAAACCTTGCCCTAGCGTGGGACGTCATACCCCTGCAAGACAAGCCGGAAGATGGGGATATTGAGGCGAATTTGGATATTTCCCCCGATTATGGCGCGGGAATTGTCATATCGACGCCCGTCCACCCGCCCGGTTCGCCATTCTGACCGATCTGAGCCACTTCCACTAACGCCAGCCCGTCCGCAGGAAAATCTGTGACTTGCTGGGCCGCCAGGTAATCCACGTTAGGCGAAACGACCTCCCATTCGCGAATCGAAGCGCCGCCTGAGACACTCACCCGGTACGCCTCCACACCCTCGACCGGTGGGCTGCCAGCGCCCCATCCACTGCCAACCTTCCGTGCACGGCGTATCCACGACAACGCGATACCACCACCCGACCACGTCGCGCGCACATGCGCCGGCGACCATGGCTGCGTCGCCCGCGCGGTATGCACGAACGCTCCCTCCCACTCGCCGGCCTGCCAGGCCAGCTCAAGCCCGCGCTCCCAGCAAGCAATCTCCAGCCGCCGATCAAGTCCAGCATCAAGTCACTGCTCGAGACCGGCCAACCGTTGGCTGAGACAACAAAATGGCCAGAGGACATGTAGCTTGGCCCAGAAGACTGCCGCCTGCTGTCCAGACCTTCACCGTCGCGCCCCAGCGCGTCTACGACGCCATCCTCGACCCCGCGATGATCGCTCGCTTCATGTTCGGCCCGCTCCTGCGCGAGGAGGAGATCCTCCACATTTACACCGAGCCAAACATCGGAGGCGCCTTCTCCTGCAAGGTCCGCCGCGGCGAGTCCGGGATCGACCACATCGGCACGTATCTCGAACTCGATCCGCCCAGTCGCATCGTCTTCACATGGAGCATCGCCGGACACGGCGACAACGATCCTTCCGTCGTCACAATCGACATCACGCGAACCGCAGAGGCCTGCTCCCTGCGCCTCATCCATGAGATAGACGAAAAGTGGGCTGACTTCGTTGACCGCTCGCGCGCCGGCTGGGAGAAGATGCTCGGCGTCCTCGCGACGCTACTCTAGGCCTGCTGCACCACGCGGCGCGGAATGAACGCTGTCGCCTTGTCAATCATCGCGTCGGCGATCTCCTGCTCGCCCGACACGATCAGATCGGCGCCAAGCCCGCGCAGGTGCTCCACCTCGGCATCCGAATGCGCCCGCGCGTAGACCTTAACCTTCGGGTTCAGCTTCCGCGCCAGCTCAACGATCCCTCCCGCCTCAAATCCATCCGGCACCGTCACGAAGATCAGGTCCGCCTCCGGCGCTCCCGCCGCGATCATCGTCTCGTGCGAGATCCCGTTTCCGAGCACCGCCGGAATCCCGCGCCCCTGCAGGATCTCCACCAGGTCTGGCCGGTCTTCGATCACCGAATAGGTGGCGCCCGCCGAATCCAGCGCCTTCCCGATCAGCGATCCAACGCGGCCATAGCCTATCAGCACCGCCCGCTTGGGCGCCGCCGCCGGCGCCGGCGCCACTACTGGCGGCGTTGCTCCTCTAACCTTTCCGCTGACGCGGTCGAGCACAGCGAACAGCAGCGGGTTCAACACGATCGAAATGATGGCCCCACCGAGGATCGCATTGCGAGCTTCCTCCGGGATCAGGCCCACCTGCAGGCCAATGCCGGCAAGAATGAACGAGAACTCGCCGATCTGCCCCCGCGCCCCAGTCACCATGGCCGCCGCCTCGCCGGACTCCCCGAACGCGCGCAAAAGGAAAAAGCTCACCGCTGACCGGAACACCACGATGATGCCAACAGTCGCAATCAGCGGCCACGGATTGCCCAGCAGCACGCGCGGATCGAACAGCATGCCCACCGACACGAAGAACAACACAGCGAACGCATCGCGCAGCGGCAGCGTCTCGTTCGCCGCCTGCTGCGACAGCTCGCTTTCCGCCATGATCAGCCCGGCGAACAGCGCTCCCAGCGCCACCGAAATCCCGAACACCGCCGACGCCGCGTAAGCCACCCCCAGCGCAATCGCCAGCACGCACAGCCGGAACAACTCGCGCGACCCCATATGCACAACGCGATGCAGGATCCACGGCACCAGACGCTTGCCCGCCAGAAGCATGATCAACCCAAACGCCGCCACCTTGCCTAGCGTCAGCGCGACCGCGATCCCGACATCCTGCATTTGCAGAACCGTCATTGCCTCGCCATTCTCTGTCCCGCTGCGGATCTGCGCCCATGTCGGCAGCAGCACCATGGCGAGAACCATCGCCAGGTCTTCCACCACAAGCCACCCAACCGTCAGCTTGCCGCGCTCCGTCTGCATCACCCGCTTGTCCTGCAGGTTGCGCAGCGACACGACAGTCGACGCCACAGACAGCGACAGCCCGAACACCACCCCCGCCTCGAGCCCCCACCCTAGCAGCATCGACGCAGCGATCCCGGCAGCCACGGTGAGGGAGATCGTCAGCAACGTCATCGGCACGGCCACGCCGCGAACCGACATCAGGTCCCGCGGCGAGAAATGCAGCCCCACCCCGAACATCAGCAGGATTACGCCGACATCGGCCACCTCCTGCGCCAGTCGCTCGTCAGCGACGAAGCCAGGCGTCGATGGGCCGATCAAGACACCCGCCAGAAGGTAGCCCAGCAGCGGCGAAAGCTTCAGCCGGCTGGCAATCGCGCCAAATACAAAGGCAAGGCCAAACCCCACGGCAAGAAGCGCGATCAATGGGGAGTCGTGCGTCACCGATGCGGGGCCCTTCTGCTTTTTCGGAACGAATCCAACCTTCGCAGATCGCCAATCCTGAATGCAAAGAAAATCGTGCGGTCTCTGTACCTCGCGGCAATTTTCGGCGAGCCGCCAAGGGGGCCTTAACCGTCATGTGCGAAGCAGGAACTGTGCACGGACATCATCATGCGCTTTCGCGACCCAAAAAGACTGCGCATCATCTCAGGCGCCAGCGTCCTGCTGCTTCTGACCGGCTTGCCCATGATCGTTGGCCTGACGCGCTTCGTGCCGGATCCTTCGGCCAAACCGCCGGGAATCATGGCGACTTACGCCTCCGGCCTGACCGCGCTGAGCGGCGCGGTGATGATGGCGTCAGTCCTGTCTGTGCTCTTCGCCATCTGGCACTTCGTCAACCTTCGCCGCGACGTGGGTCGCAAATACCTGATGCAGAGTTCCCGCCGCCGCCGCAATCTGGTCGAGGATGCGCGAACGGTCGGCATCATCCTTGGCGTCGCCGGTCTCATCATCGGAAGCCTCGCCGGCCTCTATGCGTCGATGGTGCACGCGCGGCCTGACCTGGTGAACGTCATGCCGGCGCTACACGTCTCCGGCGAACTCGCCATCGGCTGCCTCTTCGGCGGCGCGTTGCTTTACGTAGCCGGCCGCTTCGGCCGCTAGCCGGCTTCCACCACCGCGCTCATCCGCAGGATCGCACGCCAGATCCCGCGCCCTCGGCTAAGCGTGTCTGCAAACGCCGGAACGAGCAGCACGCACCGCCACCCCTCCATCTCGAGTTCAGCGGCGCGCAGCGCATCGCGGATCGCCGCAATAGCGCGCACGCCGTCTGTCCCACCGTCCATCCGGATGACGACCACCAGGTCCACGCGATGCTCGCTGGCTTCCACGCCCATTGCCCCAGACGGCTCCGAGAAATGCCTTGCGATCTCGAGATAGGGATAGTCCGGCCTCGAACCCGTCTTTTCCATCAAGCGCATTAGATCCCCGAGTAACGCCAACACCTCTGCATCGCCGTTCAGCACCGCACTGATCGCGCTCTCTAGCGCCTCCTCGGCCGACCTCACAGCCGCACCCGCCGCCACGGAGCCACAAGCCCCGCAACGTCCACAGGTAGCGCCCCACAGGCTCCGCCGCCGGCGCCGCCAGCATCGTCACGATCATGGATTTTCTCGCTTGAATGCTCACCGTCAGTGAGCGATGCACGCCGACCCGGCAGGCGCTGATGTTCGAAGTTCCGGGTTATCTCTGTCTCAAAGACGGGAGCCGCACTTGCTCAGGTCCTTCGCGCTGACAGCCATCTGCTTATTCGCGGGTTGCGCGGCCACGCCGCCGCCGCGTCCCGAGGGGTCCGTACTTGCCGATCGCATCATGCAGCTCGACCGGACAACGCAATGGCGCGCCGTCACCCAAACTGCGATCCCGTTCGATACACACCATCCTCAGGGCATGGTGCGCATCGGCGATCGGGTGTTCTTCACCTCAGTCGAGATCATCCGCCCGACCCAGCGCCATCCTCAGCCAATCGAAGGCGTGGACCGCGACGCAGGCGAGGGGCGCGGCCACCTCTTCCTAATCGGCGCCGATGGGGCTCTCCAGGCGGATCTCCCGCTCGGCGAAGGCGACATCTATCACCCCGGCGGGCTCGATTTCGACGGAAGCTGGCTCTGGGTCCCGGTCGCGGAGTACCGCCCTAACAGCCGCTCGATCATCTATCGGGTCAATCCATCAACACGCGAAGTCTTCGAAGCCTTCCGCGTCCCCGACCACATCGGCTCCATCGCCGTCGACCGCGAAGGCCGCGCCCTGATCGGCGTCAGCTGGGGCGGATCACGGATCTATCGCTGGCCACTGCAACCCGACGGCTCGGTCGCCCCCGCCGATCTCACCACACCGCCGATCAGCCGCGCCCGCTCGCATTACATTTCCTGGCAGGACTGCCACGGCCTCGACGGCCGCATGATGGCCTGCACCGGTCTCGCGAACTACTCGCTCCCGGGCGCAGGCAGTTCATTCTCACTCGGCGGCGTCGAACTCATAGACCTATCCGATTTTCGCCCGCTTTTGCAGACCCCGATCCTTCTGTGGTCGCCGTCGGGCCGCTCCATGCTCCAGAACCCGGCCTGGTTCGAAACGACCGATGACGGCCTGCGCGCCTGGTTCATGCCCGACGATGACCGATCGGTTCTGTACACGTATGAAAGCGCCTCACCCGGCTAACCTCACGTCACGGCTAGGCGCGGGCGCTTCGCCGAACTAAAGCTGCCGCGAACGTCAATCGTCGCGCAGGAAACACCCATGAAACTCGACAGCTCGATCTCGGCCATTGTCACCGGCGGCGCCTCCGGACTAGGCGGCGCGACCGTCAGGGCGCTGCGCGCGCACGGCGTAAAGGTCGCCATCTTCGATATGAACGAGAAGACCGGCGTTCCGTTCGCCGCCGAAACCGGCTCGGTCTATTGCAACGTCAACGTCACCAACGAGGCCTCCGTCGACGCCGGCTTCGCACAGGCGCGCGCTGCCAACGGGCAGGAGCGCATCCTCGTGAACTGCGCCGGCACCGGCAACGCCTTCAAGACCGCCGGCCGCAACAAGGAAACCGGCGAGATCAAGTCATTCCCGCTCGAGCAGTTCGACCGCATCATCCAGATCAACCTCGTCGGCACCTTCCGCTGCATCGCGAAATCCGCCGCCGGCATGCTGACGCTCGACGTCCTGCCCGACGGCGATCGCGGCGCAATCGTCAACACCGCCTCCGTCGCCGCTGAAGACGGCCAGATCGGCCAGGCCGCCTACTCCGCCTCCAAGGGCGGCGTCATCGGCATGACCCTGCCGATCGCCCGCGACCTCTCCACCGAGAGCATTCGCGTGAACACCATCCTGCCCGGCCTGTTCAACACCCCGCTCCTCGCCGGCGCCCCCGAGAACGTGAAAGCGGCCCTCGCCGCCACCGTCCTCAACCCCAAGCGCCTCGGGATGCCGGATGAATACGCCAGCCTCGCCCTGCAGATGATCCAGAACGGCTACTTCAACGGCGAGTCCGTCCGCCTCGACGGCGGCATCCGCATGCAGCCGCGCTAGGTTTGACCCCTCCCCCTAGAAGGGGGAGGGCTCCGCCTACAGGACCTTCAGCGAACACGATGCGGGTGGGGGGACCGCCACAAGGGGACTCGCGCGATAAACATCACCCTCACCCCGATCGGTTACATCCGCACCACCTGCGCCGATCCCACCGACGACAACTGGGACGCCGAAACCACCCACATCGAACTCGATACCACACGCTTCACCGCCGACGCGCTGCTCAGCCTCGACTCATTCTCCCACGTCGAAGTGCTCTACTGTTTCCACCACGCCGAAGCGGCCACACCCACGCTCGGCGCGCGCCATCCACGCGGCAACACAGCATGGGCGCTCGCCGGCATCTTCGCCCAGCGCAGCAAGAACCGCCCCAACCGCATCGGCGTCACGATCTGCAAGGTGCTGAAGGTCGAAAGCACAACGCTCCACGTCGAAGGCCTTGACGCCATCGACGGCACGCCCGTCCTCGACTTGAAACCCTGGATGACGGGCTTCGCACCGCGTGGAGACGTGCGAGAACCGCAGTGGGCGAAAGAGTTGATGTCGGGCTACTGGTAAATCAG